>JAEEGI010002268.1_pt1 | contig 47523 bp, 33 predicted proteins | sample 8958751 | NCBI WGS metagenome assembly JAEEGI01 (sample SAMN16246545, study PRJNA631951) | gut metagenome | biome: gut microbiome; feature: rumen; material: KS-attached | host: Bos | place: Iran: Karaj | collected 2018-10
TCAAACTCTCTTGTTGAAATTGATCCAGATCAGTCATCGCTGACTTAATCCGTTTTTTACCTTTTTGGTTGTTTGGTCGCTTTTCTTGACCTCTGTAATTCCTCACGCGTCTGTACGTGACGCGCCGCGGTTTCGGCCCCCTCCGGTGTGAGCCCGGAGTTAAGCCCCGCTGTTCTTTTTCAAGGAATTTTCAGGGTTGGAATGCATCATTTAATTGTCAAGGTGCGCACGCCGTCTTGAGCGGCGCATTCGTTAATCTACCACAGCCGCTTTTACTTGTCAACAGTTTTTTTACTTTTTTTTGAATTTTTTTTGCTTTTGCTCCCGCATTGACTTTTCGCGGCGCAATCGGTAATATATCAGATAAGAACTCCTCTGTAAAGCCCCGGTCCGGACCGTTTCCGGGCCGCATTCCGGGAGGTCGATCATGCTGCCCCGTGACCCCGATATGCTTGTCAGCTATCTAAATACCAAGCTGCGCGACGAATACGCTTCGCTGCCCCGCCTTTTCGACGATCTGGACGAGGATCCCGAAGAGATCCTGCGGACGGTATCCGACGCCGGATATGCCTACGATTCTGAAAAGAACCAGTTCCGGCCGGCTGCCGTGAAAAAGAGCGCCTCGCAGAAGCCCGTCGCCGTCGACGATTTCTGCCGTCTGAAATTCCTTTCCCAGGTCCGCTTTTCTCCGAAAGGGAGCAGCGCCTGCTTCGTCGTGAGCGAGATCGACCGCAGGAAGGACGAATACCGTTCCTTCCTCTATCTGCTGCGCGGCGGCAAGGCGGAAAAGCTGACCGCCTTCGGGAAGGAAAGCAGCTTCATCTATCTGGATGAGGATACGCTCCTCTTCCCCGGAAAGCGGGAGGAAGCGGCAGACAAAGAACTGCCGGACGTCAGCAGCCGCTTTTACAAACTGTCTCTGAAGGGCGGCGAGGCGCAGCTGTTCCTGACGCTGCCCATTCCGGCCTTCCGCCCCACTCCGCTGCCGAACGGCGATCTTCTGCTTCTGGGAGATACCTTCCCGGGCTTTGAAGACCTGTATGAAGGGAAACCGAAGCGGCTGGCCGCCTGGCAGAAATTTGCAAAGGAAAACCGGGATTACGAGATCCTGGAGCAGGTCCCGTGGTGGTGGAACGGCCACGGCTTTACCAAAGGCGCCTATAACTCGCTCTTCCGCTACAGCGCCGCAAGCGGGAAGCTGCAGCGCCTGACGCCGCCCGGAGAGAATGTTCAGGATTATAAACTGAGTCCGGATGCGGAGAGCGTCTTTTTCCTGAGCACGCCCGTCCGGCCGCTGCTGCCGATCGCCGGTGCCGGCGAATTAAAGCAGCTTCGTCTTACGGACGGCAGCGTAAAGCTGCTGGCCAAAAGCCGGGAAGATTTTGAGCTGGCGGATTTCGCGCCGGCGGACAGCTTCCTTCTGGTCCTGGCCTCCGACGTGAAACACGGTCTGAATTCCGATCCCGATTTTTATAAACTGGATTACGAGAGCAGCGAGCTCAAGCTCTGCGCGCGCTTCGGCGAAAGCATCGGTTCCTCGGTCGGCGCCGATATCCGCTACGGCGGCGGCCGCAGCCTGATCATGCAGGGCGACGTCTGCTGGTTCATCTCCACGCGTTTTGACGGCGCCGGCCTGTATAAGCTGGAAAACGGCCGCATAGAAGCCGTAACGAACCGTCCCGGCTCCGTGGACTGCTTCGATATCTGCGGCAAAAAGATCCTTATGACCGGGCTTTTCGATATGAAGGCGCAGGAGCTCTACGATGAAAAAGGCCGGCAGCTGACGCATTTCAATCAGGCGGCGCTCCGCGGGAAATACGTCGCGCAGCCGAAGCCTCTGAACGTTCTGAGGGACGGATACGAGGTCCACGGCTTCGTGCTGGAGCCGAAGGATTACGATCCCGGGAAGAAATATCCGGTCATTCTGGACATCCACGGCGGCCCCAAGACCGTTTACGGGCAGGTCTTCTTCCATGAGATGCAGTACTGGGCCGGCAGGGGCTATTTCGTGATCTTCTGCAATCCCACCGGCTCCGACGGCCGCGGCGCCTTCAGCGATCTCCGCGGGAAATACGGTACGGTGGATTACGAGGACCTGATGGCCTTTACGGACGCCGCGCTGGCAGCGTACCCGGCCATGGATAAAAAAAATCTTTTCGAGACCGGCGGTTCCTACGGCGGCTTCATGACAAACTGGATCATCGGCCACACCGACCGCTTTAAAGCCTGCGCCAGCCAGCGTTCCATCTCCAACTGGTTCTCCATGTACGGCGTGTCCGACATCGGCGTGGGCTTTACCGAGGATCAGGCTCTTTCGAGTCCCTGGCAGGATCCCGAAAAGCTCTGGTTCCACAGCCCGCTTCAGTATGCGGACCGCGCCAAGACGCCGACGCTGTTTATCCACTCTTTTGAGGACTACCGCTGCCCCATCGACCAGGGCTATCAGATGTACACCGCTCTCATCAAGCACGGGGTGGAGGCAAGGCTCGTCGCCTTCAGGGGCGAAAACCACGAGCTATCCCGCAGCGGCAAACCCTCGCACCGCTTAAAACGCCTGAACGAGATCACCGAATGGTTTGAAAAGCACCGGAGCTGAGCGCTCCGCGTATTTCCCTTCAAGAAAGGAGGCCCCAATGTCCGCGCCTGTTTACGATGCCTTTATCAGCTACCGGCACCTGACGCTGGATAAGGCGGTAGCCAAAAAGCTTCACACGCTGCTGGAGACCTATAAGATCCCCGGCAGCGTTCAGAAAACGTCCGGCAAAAAGAAAATGGGCAAGATCTTCCGCGACGAGGAGGAGCTGCCTCTGGCGACTTCCTTAAACGACAACATCGAGGAAGCCCTGCGCAATTCCGAATGGCTGATCGTGATCTGCACGCCGGCCCTGCTCGAGTCCCGCTGGTGCATGCGGGAGATCGACTATTTCATCTCGCTGGGCCGCAGGGATCACATCCTTCTGGTGCTGGCGGACGGGACCGCGGAACTGAGTTTCCCGAAGCAGCTCCGCTTCCGGGAGGAAAACGGCGTGCTCATCGAAAGCGAGCCGCTGGCCGCCAATATCGTCGGAGAAAGCGTGCAGGACAGCCTAAAGAAGCTGAAATCCGAAAAGCTGCGCATCCTGGCTCCGATGCTGGGCGTCGGCTACGATGATCTGAGGCGCCGCGCCCGTCAGAGAAAGATGAAGATCGCCGCGGGGATCGCGGCCGCCGTTCTGGTGGCCGGTGCGGGGACCGCCTTCTATCTGATCCGCAACGCGCAGAAGCAGGAACAGCTGCGGCGCGAGGCGGAGGAACAGCAGCGCATCGCGGCCGAGCAGGCGAGCATTGCCGAGGAAGAGCGCCGCATCGCCGCCGAACAGCAGGCGCTGGCGGAGCAGCAGAGCCGGGAAGCGGCCGAACAGGCCCGCATCGCGGAGGAAGAACGGCTGCGGGCCGAGGAGGAACGGCTGCGGGCGGAGGAGGAAAAGCGGAAGGCCGAAGAAAAGAAGCTGGCGGCCGCCTCCAGCAGCATCGGAGAGCTTCTTGAGAAAGCAGGCGCGGCGCTGGACAACGAAGGGCATATCGCAGCCGCAAGAGCGCTCTCCGACGCGCTTGAGATCAGCCGGGAGCACGGTGATATCCGGCATGACGAGATCATCGCGCTCATGCGCCGCACGATGTATATCGAGCCTTATTCGGTCCTCTCCGTCTTTGAGAATCAGAACATCCGGCTGCTGTACCCCACGCCCTCTCCCGACGGGACGAAGGCCGTCGGCATCGTCAACAGCAACTCCGTGGCGCTGATCGACTTTTCGACCAACGAAGTCAGCTATCAGGTCTCGGTCGGCAACGGCATGGTGCTGGATCCGGTCTTTTCCCCGGACGGCTCCCGCTTTGCCGCCACCTGTGAGGACGGCACCTGCGTCTGCATCTGGAACACGGCCGACGGATCGCTGGCCTTTTCCTATAAGACGGACAGCGGCAGGGCGTACGCCATCGAAAACGCCGTGTTCTGGAAGGATTCCGACACGCTGCTGGTGCAGGACTGGGACCACTTCTATCTGATCTCCACCGACGGCGGCAAAAAGCTGCTCTACACGCTCGGCGACCAGATGGACGGCTACGATCCGGACTTCAATATCCTCACCTGGCTGATGGGCCGTCCCTTAAACGAGCTGATAACCAACGTGAATCCCGACGTCATCGGCGTCCAGATGCTGGTCAGCGAAGACTTCTCCAAGATCCTGCTCTCCGGCCTGGCCGGCGGCACCGGGACCATCATCCTGGACGGAGAAGGAAAGCGGATCTGCCTGCTGGACGGCATGCCCGGCTGTTTTTCGGAGAAATACAGTCTTTCTCCGGATGGAAAGACCGCTTCCTGCATCTCCTATTTCGGCTTCTTTGCCGGCTGGGACACGGATACCGGCGAACTGATCTACATCAACCTGCCGGATGAGAGCGACAGACCCGGCATAAGCTTCAGCAACATGGCCTATACCGCGGATTCCTCGGAAGTCTCCTTTATCATCAATGATAAGCTCTACGTCGCGGATGCCCGGACGGCGGAGATCCGCTTCCGGGGCGAATTCGACGCGAACAATTACGTGCCGGAACTGTGCTACGTCGACTATGCGCCGTATCTTCTGGTGACGAATCAGGATTTCTTCATCATCAACACGGAAACGGCCGGGCTCATCCTGCACGTACAGACGGATTCGGCGGCGCCCTTCAACAGCGCGGTCTCCGTGGGAGATCTCCTCTTCGTCACGAAAAACGACGGCTCCTCCTATCTGCTCAGCACGCCGATGCTCGCCTCCGTAACGCCGGTGATCGGTCTGGACGTCCCGATGACGAAGACCTACGATCCTTCCGACTTCAGCGGGATCAATCTCTTTCTGCAGAGCGAGCACAAGCTCTCCGACGGCTTCCTGAAATCTCACGAAGGGCTTGACGTCAGCAGCCAGATGTTCACGTCCCGGGAAAAGGACCGCGTCGCCCTGGCCTATGCCGACGGCGTGATCGAACTGTTTGATGCGGCGGGAGACGGAAAGCCCTCCGATATGATCGCGCACCTGACCAGCCGCATCACGGCGCTGGGAATGGCCGGCAACAGACTGGCGGCCGCGGATGCCGGCAACCGTTTCCTGATCTACGATCTGGAGAAAAAAGAGGTCGTGAAGATCCTGAACCTCCTGAACAACGGCTACAGCTATCAGAGCTTCCGTTTCGACGAAGAAGCGCAGACCCTGATGGCGCTGCGCACGGATGGGATGTATATCGACGTGTATTCCCTCGAGGACGCCGAGCTGCTCTTCGTTCTGACCAGTTCGGGCGGTTTTCTGGATTACGGCTTCTCCGAAGACGGAAGTCTGGCGGTGGCTTACATAGAGGGCGGCGGGATGACCGCAGAGCTCTGGAAGGACGAGGAGGCGCTGCTTACGCAGCTGAGCCGTCTTCTGCCGAAAGAACCGTAGGCTACAAAGTATTTGTCAGCACGAAAAAGGGCGGCCCGCAAAGGCCGCCCTTCTCTTATGCTGTTGATCGTATACGGGATCCTACAGCGCCAGCCGGAGCAGAAGTCCCGCCGCCAGGATCAGGAATCCGACGGTGATGAAAGGCATAAAGACCAGTTCTCCCTGGGCCCTCTTCTCCCGCTGCTTCTCGTTGTACTCGACCAGATCCCTGTACTGCCCGTACTTTGTGATGTATTTCCAGCCGTAGCCGAAGGTATCGAAGGCCCCCAGATACGCCACCAGCTGCAGCAGGCCGATCAGAAGAACGACCGCGCCGGCCGTAGTCAGCGCCTCCACGTAACAGAGCAGGCGGTCAAAGCCCTTCTGATACAGGATCCAAAGGACAAGGGCTGCCGCAAGCAGCAGCCCCGTCAGATAACGCTTCCACGAATGGAAGAAAAAGCGCCGGAAGAAACTCATGTCAATCCTTTAATTCCTTCAGATACTGCTGGAACTCCGCCTCGTTGCAGTACACGAAGTGATCCTTTTTCAGCTCGCGCAGAGACGGTTCGTCTCCGTGTCCGTAGTCATGCGCTTCAGCCGGATTGTACGTGATCCTCTTTCTCCTGCGTTCGGAACGGGGATCCGGCTTCGGGATCGCCGACAGAAGCGAGCGCGTGTAAGGATGCATCGGGTTCTTGAAGAGCTCGTCGCTGGGAGCCTTTTCCACCACCTTGCCGAAGTACATGACCACGATGGAATCGCAGAAGTACTTGACCACGGAAAGGTCGTGCGCAATGAAGATGATGGAGAGGTTCAGGTTATTCTTCAGGTCGTTCAGCAGGTTGATGATCTGGGCGCGGATGGAAACGTCCAGCGCGGAGATCGGCTCGTCGCAGATCAGAAGCTTCGGGTTCATGATCAGGGCACGGGCGATGCCGATACGCTGGCGCTGGCCGCCGGAGAACTCGTGCGGATAGCGGGAGGCGTGCTCTTCGACCAGGCCGACCGTCTCCAGCATCTCGACCACCTTCTTGTGGTTTTCCGCCTTGTTCCTGAAGCCCTGGATCTGCAGACCTTCCTGAATGATATCCTCGACCGTCATACGGGGGTCCAGGGAATCGATAGGATCCTGGAAGATCATCTGGATCTCGTTTAAGAGCTTGCGGCTCACGTGGCCGTTGTCAAACTTGATCTGTCTGATCTTGGCCGTCTGCGTGGGCTTCACCAGGCTGAGCCGTTCCTGAAGCTGACGGATTTGTTCATCCGCAGCCGCATTGATCTCCTGCGACTTTTCCGCAAAGTCCGGTCTGGCGCTGTCAAGCGCCGCGATATCGTCCTGCGCCTGCTTGCGGATGGACTCGATCTTCTCCTTCACGTGGACGGGCGCCCACTTGATCTCCTTCTTGTTCCAGCGGTCGCCGGCGCTGATGCGCACGCCGCGGTAGTAGATGGCGCCGGAGGTGATGTTGTACAGCCGCATGATGCAGCGGCCCGTGGTGGTCTTGCCGCAGCCGGATTCTCCCACGATGCCCAGGCATTCGCCTTCCTTTAAGTCAAAGGAGACGTTGGAAACGGCCTTTAATTTCTGGCGCTTCGGACCCTTGCCGAAGAAGAAGAACTGCTTTAAGTGCCGGACGGAAAGCAGGATCTTCTGCTCCCTGAGTTCCGGTTTCTGCTTCACCTGAGAATTCAGCTTGTAATAGTGGTTGAACGCTTCCTGACTGGCGGCAACGTCTTCGAGTTCGGAAAGGCTCGAAATATCTTCGTGATCATCCTTCAGGAAGAACTGCTGATCCGCTTCCTTCGCTTCCTGCATTACCGGGAGCTCTTCGTTCATATCTTCGGAGATTTTTTCTAATAAATCAGTCTGCGGGTTCATGTTTTGCGTCCTCCTCCAAAGAAATACGAATACGTTCGCTCACGATCTTCGGCATTTCCACCTTCGGCGCCTTGGGATCCAGCAGCCAGGTGGCGGCATAGTGCGTGTCGCTGATCTTGTAGTAGTCAGGCTGTTCGCGGAAGTCGATGTTCATGGCGTACTTGCTGCGCGCCGCGAAAGCGTCGCCCTTCGGCGGGTAGATCATGTTGGGCGGCGTGCCGGGGATGGCTTCCAGCTTTTCCTTGGAATCCACGTCCGGGATACTGGACAGAAGCGCCCAGGTATACGGATGCTTCGGATCGTAGAAGATCTCGTCCGCCGTGCCGTATTCCACGATCTTGCCGGCATACATGACGGCCACGCGGTCGGCCATGTTGGCCACCACGCCCAGGTCGTGCGTAATGAAAATGCAGGACAGCTTTCTTTCTTCCTTGATCCGGTTGATCAGTTCCAGGATCTGGGCCTGAATGGTCACGTCCAGAGCGGTCGTCGGCTCGTCGCAGATCAGGATCTCCGGGGAAGCCGTCAGCGCGATCGCGATAACGATACGCTGCCGCATGCCGCCGGAAAACTCGAAGGGATACTGATTGTAACGCTTTTCCGGTTCGGGAATGCCGACCTCGCGCATGATCTCCAGCGCGCGGCGCTTGGCTTCTTCCTTGGTAATGGTCAGCTTATTGGTGAAGGCTTCCTTCTCGGCGGCGATCTCTTCCTTGATCTGCTTCTTCTCCTCTTCGCCGGAGGCGGCGGAGAGCTTCTGCTTTAAGGCCGCGAGCGCTTCCTTGTGCTCCGCGGTCACCTGCGCCTTGTATTCCTTGACCTGCTGCTTGGCCTTCTTTTCCGTGGCCTCCAGCACCTTTTTCAGTTCGCTTGCTTCGCCCTGATACTCGGCTTTGGTCTTTTTGGTGAAGTCCTTGAACTCCGCCTTCTTCTGCTTTAAGAGCGCCCGGTCCGCGGCTTTGTCGGCCGGATTCTCATAATCCTTGGTCCGGATCTCGGTCTCCAGCTGTTCGAGCTTTTTCTTCTCGGTGTCGATCGCGATATTCATGCGGGCCAGCGTGTTTTTATAGCGGATCATGTCCTCGCTGATAAGGTCGTTGTACATCAGCTTCAGCTTATCCGAGTTGATAAGGGTGGCTTCCGTGATCTGCCGGCCGATCTTGACGATCGGGTTTAAGGAAGACAGCGGGTCCTGGAAGATCATGCCGATCTTGTGGCCGCGGATCTTGTAGAACTCCTCTTCCGCTACTTCCAGCAGGTTTTCGCCGCGGTAAATGATGTTGCCGCCGGCGATGATGGCGTTGTTCGCCAGGATACCCATGATGGCTTTGGAGGTCACGGACTTGCCGGAACCGGATTCGCCCACGATGCAAAGCGTTTCGCCCTGATACAGATCAAAGGATACGTCACGGACCGCCTTCAGGATACCGTTGTCGGTTTTAAAGTTGACAACCAGATGGTTGACAGATAAGACCTTTTCTTTTCCTGCCATGATCAGTCACTTCCTTTCAGGGACGGGTTGAAGGCGTCGCGCAGACCGTTGCTGAAGAGGTTGAAGGAGATCATCAGCAAGGCGATGATGGACGCGGGGAAGAGCTCCAGGTTCGGATACAGCGACAGGTACTGCTGGTTGTTGGACAGCATGACGCCGAAGGCACGGGAGCCCTGCAGGCCTAAGTTCAGGAAGGCCAGGGAAGCCTCGGTACCGATAACGCCCGGGATCATCATGGCTGCGCCGGTGATGATGGTGCCCATGGAGTTCGGAAGGATGTGCCGGAAGATCAAGCGCATATCCGAAGAACCGAGCGTCCGGGAGGCCAGCACGTACTCGCGGCCCTTAAAGCGGTAGAACTGCGTACGGGTGCGGTGGGCGGTGCCCATCCAGCCGGTGATGCAGAGCGCGAACACGAAGGTGCCGAAGTTGTTGCCGAAGTGCAGGATGGCCAGCGTCAGCACGACCAGGGACGGAACGCCGCCGAGGATCTCGCAGAAACGCTCCATGTACAGGTCGACGCGGCCGCCGAAGTAACCGGAGATGGAACCCCAGACCAGACCGAAGGCAAAGCAGAAGGCCGAGACCACCACGCCCAGGAAGAGGGAGGTGAGCAGGCCTGCGAAAGCGCGCTTGACCAGGTCGAAGCCGGAGGCGTCGGTGCCGAGGATGAATTTCGGCATCGCGTCATAGCCCAGCTTGCGGTAGCCCCAGCTGCGGCCGGTGACGGAGGAAAGCTTCTTGGTAACGGACAGGACCGTCTGGGAGTCGACGTAGTCCAGCGGGCAGTCATCCGTCAGCTTGACGAAGGACTCCGGGCCGACGGTGTAGTCGTACTCGCACCAGCCGTTCTGGATCCAGCCGTTCAGTTCCGTAGCGGAATAGGTGACCGGGTCCGCGTTGCCGTAGACCAGCATGTAGGTATCGATCAGGTAATCGCAGTAGTAGAGCTCCGCGTTGTGGATACCCTTGCGGCCGGAGCAGGCCCAGTAGCTGTTGCTGTTGACGTCGGCGACATTGATCATCTGCGAGGCGTCGTCGAAGGAGACTTCGGCCAGCATATCCAGGTTCTTGGCTCTCTCGCCGCCGCCTAAGGTCACGTTTTTGATCAGGATATAGCGGATGGCGTCCGCCGTGGACTTGATCTCAAAGGTGACCTGCGCCGTCACGGAGCTCATCTTCTTATCTTTTAAGATCGCCTGGATGTCGACGTCGAGGTCGCTGTAGTCTTTGCTGAATTCTTCGGCGGAACCGCGCAGGTAGATCCTGTCCTCCGGCTTTTCGCCGTATTTCAGGTATACCGCGTATTCCCCCAGCTTGGAATTGGCTACGCCCTCTTCGTTTCCGAATTCAACGTGCAGCGTATAGCCGCCCTTATTGGTAAAAGCAATGGGCTTTGAGATCATGTAGGCGTCTTTTCCGTCCACGGCCGCATCGGTCGCAAAAACGATCAGACCGCCGGAGGCGTACTGAGAAGCTACGTCGATCAGTGTCGGCTCTTTATCCACGTCGCAGCGCACCAGCGACTGCTTGACGGAAGCGACCGAATACTTCTCGGACAGGGCGGGCACTTCGTTCTGCATATCGTAAACGATGTGCTTCTTCTCACGGGTCCCGTCCCAGAAGCCGTCCTTGATGCCGTGACCGACCTCGAAAAGCTTGGGTGCCAGGAACTTCTCGATGGTGCTGACCTTATCGATATTGGCCTTGGAGAAGACCGGGACTACGATGGAAAGGATAACGAGGATCAGAACGATGATCGCACCGGCCACCGAAGACTTGTTCTTGCAGAAACGCTTGAAAGCATCCTTAAAGAAGGTCGTAGGCTTGGTCGCCAGCTTGGTGTCCGAAATCTTGGCGTCCTTGTCCCGCACCAGATCGAAATCGTCGCTGAGGAACTCTATTTCTCTGTTGTTGTACATCTCAGCCATTATTTCTTCGCCCCCATTCTGATTCTCGGATCAATGAAGCCGTAAGCCATATCGGACAAAACGCCGGCAAGCAGGCCTATCGTATCAAAGATCGCCATGTCAACGAAGAGGATATCGTAATCCTTGTAGTTAATAGCCAGCAGGAACAGGCGCCCGATACCGGGGATATTGTACAGAGTCTCCAGGATCGTGGCACCGGTAAGCAGGCCGATAACTTCCATTAAGACAGCCGGGAAGATCGGCACCATGGCGTTCTTTAACGCATGGCGCACGATCGCCTGACGGCGCGTCAGGCCCTTGGTGCGGGCCAGCAGCAGATATTCGCTCTCCAGCACTTCGCAGAGCTCGGCACGGACGAAACGGCAGTAACCGCAGACCGAACCGAAGGAAAGGCAGAACACCGGAATGATGAAGCCCAGTACCTTCTGCTTTGTGGGAGACGTATCCGCCGGCCAGGAGGATGGCAGCCAGCCCAGCCGGTAGGCAAAAATATGGATCATAAAGGTGATCAGGACGAAGCTTGGCACCGAAATAAAGACCATGACCATCGTCGAGATCGTATGGTCGGTCATCGTGTTTTTCTTCAGGGCAGCCCAGATGCCGAGCAGAATGCCCAACGGAACTGAAAAGATGACCGAGAAGAAATTTATTTTAATGCTGTACGGCAATCGATTCATGATTATGACAGAGGCGTTGACGTTGGGCTGTATGGATTTACTGCTCCCCCAGTCCCAATGCAGGACAATATTGCCCAGCCATCTGACGTACTGTTCCATAACAGGAACCATATAATAATAATTGGAACGTCCTTTGTTTTCCGGCGATCGGTACAGATACGGGCCGTAAACGTCGTCCATGTTTCTGTCGAAACGGTAGACGTAGCCCAGATTGTACTGCCGGTCATAATAGGCGATCTGCTGCGGATCACCGCCGATCGGCCGTTCGAACGGAAGAAGCTTTACCAGTATAAACGTCAGTGAAAGAACGATAAAACACGTGACAAAGGCAAGCCCGATCCTCTTGAGAACGTATTTTCCCATCACAATCTCCCTTCAGCAGGAAAATCGGCAAGCGATGGGATGGTCTCCCACCTCACCGCTTGCCGAAAAATTCAGCTTGCCTTGATTATTCGACTACGAAGTAGTCATTTACAGAATAGTACAGGCCGTTGTTTTCAGCGCCGTCCAGCGTGTAGCTGTAGTACAGGTCGAAGCCGGTGTAGCCTTCCGGTTCAGCGGAAGTGCCGTTGCCGTCGACGTAGGCTGCAGCCAGTTCAGCGGGGACAGTGAAGGTGACCTTGTAGATGCCCTTCTCGACCTCGGTAACTTCGATAGCGCCTTCGAAATCGCCCAGATACGTTTCTTCGTACTGCTTGTCGCCGTTGTAGTAGCGCTCATAGTCGCAGCAGGCGATATCATCGATCGTAAGCTCGGTCAGATCCGGCAGAGCCACTTCAACGTCGAAGGAACCGACGTAGGAACCGTCTTCCTGCTTCTCCATCTCATGATATACGAAGCTTACGGCAGCCTTGTTCTGGCCCTTGGAAGCGATAGCGGTGCCGTTCACGGCATTGTACAGAGCATCGAAGGACCACTTCATACCGTCATAAACGATCGGGTATACGTCGGTGGAGTTGGTGTCAACGCCCCAGTTCAGCGTGAAGCTGCCGGAGATATCCTGGTCGGAGGACAGAACGGATACGAAGCCGATCGGATCCAGGCTGTTGCCGGTAATGGAACCGAAGCCGAAGTCGAACTGACCGACCATCATCTTGTTGTAGTACACGTCGGACCACTCGTTGCCTACCCAGAATACGCATTCCAGCTGGTAGACGCCGCCGCAGACGCTGTCATCGTTGAAGGCAGTCTCGATGAAGTTCTTGATCTCGTTGTGGTAGTTCTCTTCGTGAGTCGGATACATCCACGCAAATTCGATCTCGATCTTGGTCGGGTTCTCCTTGGTGCCGGGCTGATACTTGCCTTCGGCTTCCAGTTCGGTCAGAGCCAGACGGAAGTAGTCGCGGGCCAGCTCAAGGGAGTAGCCGTATCCGTCGGTGTCGTCCAGCAGCTGGGCAACGGCGTTCTTGTGAGCTTCCGTTACGGAGTAGGACAGACCGTTTTCAGGATCGGACATGTAGTTGGAGGCCAGGTAGTCGACGCTCGGGATGGACCCGCGGGCGCTCGCGAAGGTCAGACGGTCGATGGAGTAGCTGACGCCCTGTACGAAGTGGTGGTTGCCCATCGCAGGCTTCAGATCCCAGTAATCTTCTACCGCGTTCTGCGCGACGACACCGTCAACACCGAACAGGTACTCCCAGGTTTCCTGATCGCAGGCATTGGCGTTCAGCTTGAAGTTGGAGGTACCGGTGGTGGAACGGGTACGAGGATCGTTGCGGTATTCGTTCAGGTGTTCCTGAGGAATGCCGGCGGAGTCAAAGTGCTCGGCCAGGAATTCGTTGAAACCGGCGTTCGTATCGGAAGCGGCAGCGGTGTAGATCTTCACGTGCAGGCCTTCGATGGCGTACTTGGTGTCGGCGAATACGTAGTTCGGGTTCTTGGTGTAGATGATCTGCTGATCGGCGTCGTAACGGGATACGTAGTACGGTCCAAGGATCAGGCTGTTGTCAACAGGAGTCTCGGTGGCATCGCTGTTGAAGGAGAACAGCATCGGCTTGCCTTCGGCGTTCTTGCCGACCAGGTCGATGAATTCCTGAGGGATGGGCATGTACAGGCTGGAAGCGATGTAGTACATGCAGTAGAACTGAGTCTGCTCCTGAGCGAAGGTGACCTGGAAGTAGTTCTTGCCGTCTTCCACGAAGGTCTTGATACCGACGTTGGCCCACGCATCGGCGTTGAAGCCGTTTTCGGAAGCAGCGTAGTATTCCTTGGTACCGGCAATGGCACCGGACTTCATGGCAGCCAGTTCGGAACCGCGGTACAGCTTGTTGCTGGCGGTCAGCAGCAGTTTGAAGATGGTCTCATAGTCTTCCAGAGCGACCGGACGATCGTTGAAAGCCGCGCGGGATTCGATCTGGGAACCGGTGGTGTACTTTAAGCCGTCATCGCCGGTGCGGACTTCGAATTTCCAGGTGGTGGCCATGCCGTCGCCGTCTTCATCGTTGACAGCAACGGGTTTTTCCTTCGCCAGTTCGGGGACCCAGTCGTAGCCGTCCTTGGTCTCGTTCATGAAGTTGGTGTAGAAGGAAGCGCCCATGTAGGTGAACAGGTCGCCGACCTGAGAGCCCTGATCGTCATGATACAGGAGGGTCTTCGGGTCGCTGACTTCATAGGTGTGATAGTAGCGGGCCCAGTCGGGGTTGGTTTCGAAAGCCAGGTCAGCCGTGATGCTGCCTTCGGCTAACAGACCGAAGCCGTAACCGACGATGTAGTTTTCGGTGCCCAGGGTGATACGGGGATTGTACATGACGTAGCCGCCGTTTTCAAACAGGGATACGCCGGTGATGCCGGTCGCGATAGCGAAGCGTTCCAGGATACCCAGGATGTTGGTGCGTTCCGCATTGCTTTCCTTCTTGTAGGAAAACAGGCCGTCGGCAGCGGGGACCGCATTGATGACGGCCGCTACGGCGTCAGCATACGCGCTCTTCACTTCAGCAACGGTGTTGCCGGCCGCGATGGCTTCCTCGCCGGCCTTTTCCGCAGCCTTGACGGCGGTATAGGCGGCATCATCCAGCTGATCCTCGATGGATTCGACCATCAGGTTCAGGTCATGGGTGATATAGGCCTGGAAGTCGTCCTTGTCCATGTAGGCGCCGTCCCAAGGGATCTCGGGTGCGGGAGCCGTGGTCTCAACGGGCTGAGGCTCGGTCGCAGGAGGCTGAGTCGTGTCAGGCTGAGTGGCCGCAGGCGTGGTCTCAGGGGCTTTGGTTTCCGGAGCCTGGGTCGCGGGCTGAGTGGGAGCGGGCGTGGTCTCAGCAGGCTGAGGGCCGCAGGCACTGAACACCATTGCGACAACAAGCAGGATTGCCAAAAGCTTACTTGTCTTCTTCATAAGTTTTTCTCCTTCTGAATATTTCTATTCGCCGGGCATCAGCACGTCCGCCGGTGGGCTTGTCAGCCTTTCCGGAGGACGGAAGACCGCAGGTCCCAATTCACCAACATGGCAGAGTCTGGCGAATGATAGGTTATTGTAATGCAATTCCATTCATTTGACAAGTCTTTTTTTCGTATTTACAGGAGAATTTCTCAATGTTTTTCACAGTTTCGTCAAAAAAAGACTCTATAATTGACGAAAAAAGCGTCCGAAGACGCTTTCTTCGTTTTCCGTTTGCGTTTCCGCGGCCGGCTTACAGATCCAGTCCGTTCAGAAGATCCGCCAGAGACGTAGTAGCCTTGCCGGTCTCCTTATAGTTGAAGACCTCTTCCTTATCTCCTCTCGGGCGGCGTTCGCGGCGCTCGCCGTCACGCTCGGGACGGTCGCCTCTTTCGCGGGCCGGACGGTCCGGACGGTCTTCGCGGGGCTTGCGCTCCTTGCGGGCCGGGGCTTCTTCCAGGGCCTTCTTGCTCAGGGACAGCTTGCCGTCCTTCACGGCGATGATCTTCACGGTGATGCGGTCGCCCTTGTTCAGGACGTCCGAAGGCTTCGCAACGCGCTCATAGCTGATCTGCGAAACGTGCAGCAGGCCGGAGGCTCCGTTGTCCAGCTTGATGAACGCGCCGTAATCCATAACGGAATCCACGGTGCCTTCCAGGACGGCGCCTTCCACGCACTCGGCCTTGCGGGCTTCGCGCTCGGCTCTTTCCTTGCGGCGGATGGCGTCACGGACGGACAGCACCAGCTTCTTGGGCTTTTCGGCCGTAATGACGATGGCTTCGGTCTCCAGGCCCTTTAAGGTCTCCAGATCCTCCACGTGATTGGTGGCGACCTTGGAGGCGGGGATAAAGGCGCGGACGCCGTCCACGAAGGCGATCACGCCGCCCTTGACGGCGCTGTCGATCTTCACGGGGATGGCCTCCTTGCTCTCAAGCAGTTCCGCAAAGCGGGCCCATACCGGATCGCTTTCGGGCGGTCCCTGCTTTAAGGACTTTTCCAGCTCCTCTTTATAGTCTGCCATCGTTTCGGCAGCCGCTTCGGCCTTCTCACTGACAACTTCCTTCACCTCTTCCGCCTTTTCGGCGGCTTCGGCTTTCACTTCCTCCGCTTTTTCGGCGGCGGCTTCGATCTTCTCGCTGACAGCTTCCTTTACCTCTTCCGCCTTTTCGGCGATCTCGGCCTTCACTTCTTCCGCTTTGGCGATGACTTCATTGGTTACTTCGTTTAACTGACTCATAATTCCTCCCGGAAAGCGCTTAAGGGGTGCGCTTCGCCCCGTTTTTTCGTGTCGCAGTATAGCATGTTTGCCTACGTCCCGCAAGGGGATTTTGCAGGAAAAATGCGGTTTTTTCTTTGAAATATCAATCTATTTCGACGCTTCCACCAGTTCCCGCGTATAGGGGTGTTTCGGAGCCTCGAAGATCTGATCGATCTCCCCTTCCTCCACCACGTTGCCCTTGCGCATGACGATCACGCGGTCGCAGAGCTGATAGACGACGTTCATATCGTGAGAGATGAACAGATAGCTTAAGCCGAACTGCTCTTTCATCTCCGCCAGGAGCTTTAAGATCTGCGCCTGGATGGTGACGTCCAGGGCCGAGACCGGCTCGTCCGCCACGATGAAGCGCGGCTCCATTAAAAGCGCCGCCGCGATGGAGACCCGCTGGCGCTGGCCGCCCGAAAGCTGGGAGGGCTTGCGGTCCAGATAGCTCTCGTCCAGGCCGACGCGCTTCAGCATGTCGACGATCCTTGCGCGCCGCTCTTCCTTATTATATTTCTTCAGGATCTTGAGCGGCTCCTCCAGGATCCACTCGATGGTCCGGGCAGGATTTAAGGCCGTGTACGGGTCCTGGAACACCACCTGCGGATGCTCGGAGTAGTGCGTGATGGTCCCTTCATATTTAGGAAGGAAGCCGAGGATCGCGCGGGCCAGCGTCGTTTTGCCGGAGCCGCTCTCTCCCACCAGGCCGAGCGCCTCGCCCTCGTAGAGGTCGAAGCTCACGTCGTGCAGCACGTGCTGGATCTTCGTCTTGCCGAGCGGAGACTTGCGCGTATACGAGGTGCTGACGTTCCGGACTTCCAGGATCTTTTTCTTTTCTTCCGCCATATCAGTCCTCCTGCTGCAGGCCCTCGCCCAGAAGGGAGAAGCCCAGGATAAGCAGCGCGATGGTCAGGCCCACGAAGATGGCGTACCAGGGCATGCCGCGCAGGATGTAGTTCTGCGAATCCGAGAGCATGCGGCCCAGCGAGACCTCCGAGGCCGAAACGCCGACGCCCAGAAAGCTCATGCTGGCCTCCGCCAGCACCGCGTTGTTGAAGCCGATGGAGATGGCCGGCAGCAGCACGGGCAGGGTGTTCGGCAGGATATGCCTCAGCATGATGCGCAGATGCCCCACGCCCTGGAGCTTCGCCAGCGAGACGTAGTTCAGCTTTTTGATGCGGGAAAATTCCGCCCGGACGATGCGGGCAAAGCTCGGGATAAAGACAAGGGCCAGCACGCCGATGACGTTGAGCCGCCCCGGGCCCAGGATCGCCAGCGCGATCAGGGCCAGCAGCACGCTCGGGAAGGCAGTCAGCGCGTCGCAGATCCGCATCAGGATCTCGTCGACGACGCCGCCGAAGTAGCCGGTGAGCGCTCCGATCAGCGTCCCCATGCCGGCGCCTAAAAGCACCACGAAGAAGGCGATGAGCAGCGTGGCGCCCGCGCCTTCCAGGATGCGGGAAAAGATGTCCCGGCCGAAGTAATCGGTGCCCAGCAGATGCTTCAGGCTCGGGCCCTGCGCCTTGGCGGCCGCGTCCATCGCGTTCGGATCGTACGGCGTCCAGAACTGCCCGATGATCACGATGCCGACCATGCAGACCGTCAGGATCAGGCCGACCTTGAAAAACCAGTTGTTGTGTTTGGCAAACAGTTTCTTCACGGCAGCCTCCTATACCCGAAGGCGCGGGTCCAGCATCTCGCTGACCACTTCGCCGATGAAATGGACCACCATGACCCAGACGGCCAGGATCATCACGATGGCTTCCACCACGGGGATGTCCCGGTTGCTGATGGAGACCATGAGCAGCCGGCCGATGCCGGGCAGGGAAAAGATCTGCTCGATGACGATGCAGCCCGCCAGCATTTCGGCGACCGTGGCGGCCAGGAAGGCGATGATGGGCAGCAGGGAGTTCTTTAGGGCGTGCGCGCGGAGCGCCGTCTGCCGGTTGTGCCCGCGGCTATACGCCGTGCGGATATAATCCTTCTGCATCTCGCCCAGGATGGAGGAGCGCAGCATCTTGGCAGTCATGGCGGTGCGCGGAATGGCGATGGAGATCGCGGGGAACAGCATATATAAGAAGAAACGGCCGGGCGAGACGTCAAAGGAGACGAAGCTGCCGGGCGTGAAAAAGCGGAGTACGACGCCGAAAAGGACGGTCAGGATGATCGCCACGAAGAAGGCCGGGACGGCCATGACGATCTGGTTGCTGACCGTCAGGAAACGGTCGGCCCAGGAGCCTTCGCGGCGGGCGCTGTAAACGCCGAGCGGGACGGAAAAAAGAAGGGTGAGGGCAAAGCCGAGCAGGGTCAGGGTGACGGTGAGGCCCAGCTTTTCGCCGATCATGTCCCGGACGGGGATGCGGTAGATGTAGGATCTGCCCATATCGCCGCGGATGAAGCTGAAGAGCCAGTCAAAATAGCGCACGGGAAGAGACCGGTTTAAACCGAGCTCTTCCCGCAGGGCTTCGGCGGCCTCGGGCGTGGCGTTGGTGCCCAGGATCAGGTTGACCGGGTCGCCGACCATTTCGAAGGCCGCGTAAGCGAGGAACGACAGCACCAGAAGCGTGATCAGGAGCGTCGCCAGTTTTTTCAGGACAAAATTCATACGTTGATCAATAAGTTACCGTACTTAAATCCATCACGTAGAACGGATAGAAGTTGTAGCCGCTCAAGGTGGAGCGAATGGCGACGAAGTCGGCCAGGTCCTGCAGATAGACGTTGGCGGCGTCGTCGGAGAGGCACTTGGCCGCGACCTTGAAGAGCTCGGTGCGGCGGGCGTCGTCGGTGGTCGCGTTGGCTTCCTGCATGTACTTGTCAAAGGTCTCGCTGGCATAGCCGCACATGTTCTTCTTGGAGGTGGATTCGAAACGGCCGAGCAGCGCGTTGGCGGTCAGGGTGGAGGCGTCGAAGCCGGAGACCGTGGCCTGGAACTTGCGGCCCTGGTACACGTCGGTGAGCCAGGTGTTCCATTCGACTTCCTGCACGCTGGCGTTGATGCCGGCCTTCTTTAACTGCTCGGCGAGCACCATGCCGGTGTTCACGTGAGGCGTGTAGTTGCTCGGTACGGTGATGACCAGGTCAAAGCCGTTCGGATAGCCGGCTTCGGCGAGCAGGCTCTTGGCTTTCTCGACGTCGTGCGGGTATGCGTTGATCAGGCTCGCATCGAAATACTTGGCGAAGGAGGGATAGATGGAGCTTCCCAGCTTGGAGCCGTGGCCGTCCGCGGTGAGCTTGAGCATCTCGTCCACGTCCACCGCATAGCAGAGGGCCTGGCGGACCTTCACGTTGTTGAGCGGTTCAACGGCGTTGTTCAGGTACAGGGCCTGGACCAGGTTCATGGTGCCTTCCAGCACCTTATAGTCGGACTTGAGGCCGCTCACCTGATCACTGGTCATGTGCGCGACCAGATCGACGGAGCCGGCATCCAGCGCCGTTACCAGCGCGGTGGCGTTTTCGAAGATCTTGAAGGTGATCCGGGTCAGCCGGGCCTTGGGTCCCCAGTAGTCCGCGAAGCAGCGGATCACGATGCTGTCCTGCACGGTGCGGCTTTCAAAGCAGAAGGGGCCGGTGCCGACGGGCTTGGTGTCCTGATCGGTGTAGGCGGCGGGGCTGATATAAACGGAGCTGACGTAGGCCAGGAAGTCGCTGTTCGGGGCGGCGAGTCTGATGACGACGTTGTTGCCTTCCGCTTTGACGGATTCCACGTTCGCCAGGACGCCCTTGATGGCGCTGTCCACGGAATTGGCGGCGCAGGTCTCGAAGGAGTACACCACGTCGGCCGGCGTCATGACGGCGCCGTTGTGGAACTTGACGTTCTCGCGGATCGCAAAGGTATAGGTGAGGCCGTCGGCCGAGACCGTATGGCCCGTTGCCAGCGCCGGCTTGAAGTCGCCGGCGGAATCCGATTTATACAGGCCCTCGAAGACGTTGAACATGACTTCGCGGGTCCCGGCGGTGGCCAGCTGGTAAGGACTTAAGGAACTGCTCAAGTCCTGCGCGATGCCAACGCAGATCTCGTTTGCTTTTTTCCGGGCTTCCGCGCCGGTCTCCTGCTTGCCGCAGGCACAGGCAAACAGCATCAGGGCTGCCAGTAAAAGGCAGATCGTTTTTTTCATCTTTCTATCTCCTTCTTCGGGAAATCCGACCTGCGGACCGTGCCGCGGCCGCCCCTTACAATACCTGTTTTTGCTGAGATTTGCAAGGGATTTCTTGTTCTTTTCATTTTTCTTTTACTTTGCGAAATCGCAGGCGATATCGGGATCCAGCAGAGCCGCAAACTTCCGGGCGTCTTCCTCCGTGCCGACGATATCTCCGTAGTGCGCGGGCACAGCGGCCTTCGGGCGGATGGCGTTGACCAGGGCGGCCGCTTCCTTCGCCTTCATGGTGTAGGTCCCGCCGACCGGGACCACCGCGACGTCGCAGCGGATCTTCCGCACGTCCTCGTTGTCGTCGGTATCGCCGGCCAGCCAGTAGCGGAGGCCGTTCATCGTGACGATATAGCCGAGCCAGCCTTTTCCTTTCATATGGAAGGGCTTCCCGACGTTATAGGCGGGCACCGCTTCGATCTTCACGCCCAGGACCTCGGCTTCCTCGCCGGCGGACAGATATAAAAGCCTCATATCCGACAGGCCCGCCTTGACGGCGGCGGCCCGGCAGCTCTTCGGCAGGATCACCCAGGCGTTCCGGGACGCCGCTTTGCGCAGGTCCTCGGGGGACAGGTGGTCGTAGTGTTCGTGGCTGATCAGGATGATCTCCCCGTCCTGCGGGGCTCCCTTCATATGGAAGGGATCGAAGTAAAGGATCCTTTCCCCGTCGATGCGGACCGCAAAGTGGCCCAGCAGTTTCAGATGTTCCGCTTTCATTCTTTTCCGGCTCCTTTCAGTATCTCCTTCAGACCGGTCAGATGCCGGTCCCGCGCGGGAATGGAATCGATCAGTTTCTTCGTATAGGCCTCCTGCGGGTGCAGGAAGACGTCCTCCACGCTCCCCTGCTCCACGATCTTCCCGCGGTACATGACCAGCACGCGCTCGGACAGGTGCCGGATGACCCGCATGTTGTGGGAAATGAAGAGGATGGAGGTCCCTTTGGTCTTGTTGATCTTCTTTAAGAGGTCCAGGATCTGGCCCTGGATGGTGACGTCCAGCGCCGTGGTCGGCTCGTCCGCCAGCAGCAGCTTCGGGGAATGGATGATGGCCGCCGCGATCATGGCGCGCTGCAGCATGCCGCCGGATAGCTCGTGCGGGTATTTTTCATAGACGGTCTCCGGCTCGTCCAGCTCGGCTTCCGCCATGGCCGTCAAGGCCGCGGAACGTCTCGCAGCGGGGCTCATCTCCGGGTGATGTACCAGAAGGCTCTCCTCGACCTGCCGGCCGATGGGCATGATGGGATCGAAGGCGCTCATCGGCTCCTGGAAAATGACGCCGATGGTGTCGCCCTGCATCTGCCGCATAAGATTCCGGTCGCCGTTTAAGATCTCGACCCCGTCCAGCCAGATTTCTCCGCTGTATTCGCTCTGCCGGCGCGGCAGAAGGCCGCTGATGGCCATGGCCGTGACGGATTTTCCGGAACCGCTCTCTCCGACCAGGCCGACGATCTCGCCGTCGCCCACGGTAAAGCTGGTACCGTCCACGGCAAAGCGGTCCGGCGCTGCGGTTTTAAAATGGACCCGAAGGTTTTTTACTTCCAGCATGTGTTTTCCTCGTGACTGCAGAAACTCATCTTACTTATACACCGGAAGGGCGCTTTCGTCAATCCCTTTCGATGAGTGGCGCGCTCGGCGCTGTAAGCCCTCCTGCAATTCGGAATTGATTTTTCCTCCGAAGCCCTCTATAATATGAATATTATACAGAACGCTCTGAGAGGGAATCTTATATGACATCATATGAAGCCATGTACCGCGAAAAGCTGACGACGGCCGAAGAAGCCGTAAAGAGGATCAAATCCGGCGACTGGGTGGACTACGGCTGGACCACCTGTCACCCCGTGGCCCTGGACAAGGCCCTGGCCGCCCGTCTGCCCGAGCTGTATGATATCAAGATACGCGGCGGCATCGCGCTCTGGGAGCCGGCCGTCTTTCAGGTGGCGGAAGCCGAAAAGCATATGTGCTGGAATTCCTGGCACATGAGCGGCATCGAGCGGAAGGCGGCCGCAAAGGGCCTCGCCTTCTATTCCCCGCTGCGCTACTCGGAGCTGCCGCGCTACTACCGCGAAAACATCGCCCCGCCGGACGTGACCATGATCCAGGTCGCCCCGATGGACAAGCACGGCTACTTCAACTTCGGCCCGAACGCCTCCCATCTGGCGGCGCTCTGCGAAGTCTCTAAATACCTGATCGTCGAGGTCAACCGGAACATGCCGCGCTGCCTGGGCGGCATGGAGTCGGAAGTCCACGTTTCCCGGGTGGACGCCGTCGTCGAGGGCGATAACCCGCCCGTCGGCCAGCTGCCCGCCGGCGGCGCGCCTTCGGACGTGGACCGCGCCGTGGCGAAGGCCATCGTGGAGCAGATCCCGAACGGCGCCTGCCTGCAGCTGGGCATCGGGACCATGCCGAACACCGTCGGCTCCATGATCGCGGACTCCGACTTAAAGGATCTGGGCGTGCACACCGAGATGTACGTGGACGCCTTCGTGGATATCGCGGCGGCCGGCAAGATTACCTGCGCGAAGAAAAACATCGATCCGGGCCGCCAGGTCTACGCCTTCGGCGCCGGCACGCAGAAGATGTACGACTACATGAACAACAATCCGGCCCTGATGGCCGCGCCGGTCAACTACGTCAACGACGACCGCGTCATCTCGCAGATCGACAACTTCATCTCCATCAACAACGCGGTGAATCTGGACCTTTTCGGGCAGATCTCCTCGGAGAGCGCGGGCATCAAGCCCATCTCCGGCGCCGGCGGCCAGCAGGATTTCGTGCTCGGCGCCTACCTGTCCAAGGGCGGCAAGAGCTTCATCTGCTGCTCTTCCACCTTCACGGACAAGAAGGGCGTGATGCACTCCCGCATCCTGCCGACCTTAGAGCCCGGCACCATCGTCACCGACACCCGGCCGAACACCATGTACGTGGTCACCGAGTACGGCTGCGTCAATCTCAAAGGACTTTCGACCTGGGAGCGGGCGGAGGCCATCATCTCGCTGGCGCACCCGGATTTCCGGGAGCAGCTGATCAAAGACGCCGAAGCCATGAAGATCTGGCGGCGCAGCAACCGATAAGGACAGCAAAGCATGAAACGAGGATCCCTTTCCAACCGAATCCGACGCGCGGCCCTGCTGCTGGCCATCCTGCTGCTCTTTTCCGCCGCCGTGCAGGCGGGCGGCACCATCCGCCTGCAGGAGCTGATCTCGCTGCCGCAGGCGCCGGAGACCGAGTCCGACTACGTGGTGCTGATGGAGGCCAAGTCCGGGACCGTTCTGTATGAAAAGAACGCCATGGAAAAGGCCTATCCCGCCAGCATCACGAAGGTCATGACCGCGCTTCTGACCATGGAAAACTGCCGCATGGACGAAAACGTCTCCTTTTCCTACCGGGCCACGCACGAGATCGGCCCCGGCAGCAGCAGCATCGCCCGCACCGAGGGTGAGATCATGACCGTGGAACAGTGTCTGTACGGCCTGATGGTCGCCTCCGCCAACGAGGTCGCCCAGGGGCTGGCCGAGCACATCTCCGGCTCCCTGGAGAGTTTCGTCGCCCTGATGAACCTTAGGGCGCAGCAGCTGGGCGCCGTCAACACGCATTTCGCGAACGCGCACGGCTACCACACGGAGGATCACTACACCTGCGCCTACGACATGGCGCTGTTCATGCGGGAAGCGATCCGCTACGACAGGCTGGTGGAGATCATGGGGACCGAGCGCTATCAGATTCCGCCCACCAACAAGCACGACGAGATCACCTACATGAAGTCCAGCCATCCGCTTCTGACCGGCGACGACAAGATGAAATACCCCTACGCCCTGGCCGGCAAGACGGGCTACACGGACGAGGCGCTCTGCACGCTGGTCACCTATGCCAGTCAGGGCGATATGGACCTGATCTGCGTCACCATGCACGCCGCGACGCGGACCATGAACGGAAACGACACCGTCGCGCTGTTCAACTACGGCTTCCAGAACTTTAAGTGCTACAACTTAAGCAGCCGCGAGGCCGTGCTGGAGAACGACGCTTCCGGTTTCCTGGGCAAAAACCTGATCAATTTCGCCTATTCGGAGGAGGCCTACTGCACGCTGCCAAACGGCATGACGCCGGAAAGCCTAAGCTCGGAGATCGTGTTCCTGGGCAGCCAGGCCAGGGACGACGTGCTGGCCACCCGGATCTACACCTTAGGCGGCATGGAGCTGGGGCGCTGCGACTTAAAGGTCCTGCCGATGAAGGACGGCCTGGCCATCAAGCCCATCGTGAGCGTGGTGCCGTCCCGGAACGAGATCCTGCGGCAGGAGCACTTCGGCCTGCCCCTCATCTACTGGATCCTGATCGGCGGCGGTATGGTGCTGCTGCTCGTGATCTGGCTCAGCATCTGGCTCACGGTCCGCGCCGTCAAGCGCTACAAGCGGCGCAAGGCGCACGCCAAGCAGACCATGAACCGCATGAACGACGACCGATTCCCGCCGCTTTTGTACTAGGCGGGAGTATCAAAAAGACGCCGGAGTTTCCGAACTCCGGCGTCTTTTTTGTTCTATCCGTTTCAGCGGCGGATCGTTTTATTCCAGGTCTTCCGGCACCGTGATCTTCCGGTTGCCGTAGTCGCCCATGACGAGCTTGACGTTCCGGCCCGCCTGCTCCATCAGCGTGCAGTCGTCGGTCACGGGCCGCTTCGCAAAGCGCCGGTGCGCTTCTTCCAGCAGCGCTCTGTCAAAGCCCTGCGGCGTCTGCACCAGCCAGGTGTTCGGACGGTCCGTCGTCTCCAGCACCTCGCCCCGCTCGTTCGTCAGCTTTACCGTGTCCCGGCTGGGAACGGCCAGCGAGACGGCCGGATAGTCCCTTAGCGCCTCCAGGCAGTCGTCCACCGCGCGCGGCTTCACGAAGGGCCTGGCCGCGTCGTGGATCAGGACCAGCTTTTCACGGATATGGGCCAGCGCGTTCCGGACGGAATCCCGCCGCTCGGCGCCGCCCTCCGTCAGGAGGATCTTCGGCGCCTTGCCGGAAATCGGAGCTTCGGCCTTCAGGGCGGAAACGACGTCTTCGATCTGCGTCTTATCTTCCGGCCGGCAGGGGATCACGATCTTTTTGACCGCCGGATGCCGGTAAAAGACCTTAAGCGTATGCGCCAGCACCGGCTCGCCCTTTAAGGGCGCGAAGATCTTGTTGACAGCGCCGCCGAATCGGCTGCCGCTGCCCCCCGCCGCGATGATCACGCCGCAGGAAAGCGGTTTTTCTTTCGTGTTTTCGCAGGAAAAGAGCTTCCAGCCCGCCGGCAGTTTCCGGCGGATCCCGGAGGCGGCCGCGCTTCGGGTCTCCGCGTCCGCAAAAAGGCCGAGCACCGCGGAGCCGGAGCCGCAAAGCAGCGCATTTAAGGCGCCGGCTTCCTCCAGCAGTTCTTTCGCCTTCCGGAAGGCTTCGGCCGCCTCTCCGGAAAGCACGGCTTCAAAGTCATTGTGCAGCAAAGAGGCGATCTGTCTGACGTCTCCCTTAATCAGCGCCTCCTCCAGCTCCGCCTGCCGCCTTTCGATCTCAGCGGCGGAAAACGCCTGGGAGCCCAGCGCATCCCAGGCCTGATACATCTCTTTCGTCGGACAGGATACCGGCGGCTTTACGATCAGGAAAGACAGGGCGGCGCGGCTGGCCAGAGGCGTCAGCTGCGTCCCGGTCCCGCGCCCGCGGGACGGCCCTTTCCTGAGAAGTGCCGGAACGTCCGCTCCCAGTGCCGCCGCTGCTTTCTCCAGTTCCGGCCGGGAAAAACAGCCGCCGTAAAAGTCGCTTAAGGCGTTCATCAGCGCGGCCGCGTCCGAGCTGCCGCCGCCCAGGCCCGCCTCCGAGGGGATCTTCTTGTCCAGATTCACGGCAAATTCGTCGGGAAGATGGAAGGACCGCTTCATTAAGGCGTACGCCTTCACGGCCAGATTTTCCGCATTTTCCAGCTCCGGCCGCGAGCAGGCAAAAGAAAAAGCATCAGCCGGCTCCAGCTCCAGCGTATCGTGCAGGCCGATCGGCTGATAGACTGTATCGACCGTATGATAGCCGTCCGGACGCCGTCCGGTGATATACAGGTTCAAGTTTACCTTGGCGCGGGAACGAACGATCATGCTTCGCCTTCCCCTTTCTTATCTCCCGCCGCATCCTTCAGCTCGGCCGTGATCAGGCAGAGCACCTGCATGCCCTCGCCTCTTCCGAAGCCGGTCAGGCCCTCACCGCTGGTCGCCGTTAAACCCACGTGCGCCGGCGCAAGGCCCAGCAGCGCGGCTACGCTTTCCTTAATGGCCGGGATGTGCGGAAACAGTCTCGGCCTTTTCGCCTCCACGCTGAAGGAAACGTGAAGGATCCGCCCACCCAGGCGCTCCAGATCGTTAAGCGCCTCGCGCAGGTACGTCCGGCTGTCCGTTTCTCCGGCCCGGCAGAGCGCATCAGCGACCGGTCCCAGGATATTCCGCCCGGTGACGCCGGAGACGGCGTTCGTTAAGGCGTGCAGCAGAACGTCGCCGTCGCTGTTGGCTTTCAGGCCTCTTTCTCCCTCTATAAGAACGCCGCCCAGTACGAGCGGCTTATCCTTTTCTTCTTCAAAACGGTGGGAATCCTGTCCCAGCGCGCAGCAGATCATCTTTCCGTCCTTTCTGCCCTTTACGTCGCCTGATTCTTCCGGTATTCTTCCTTCCAGCGGTACAGAAGCTCCAGGAACGCGTCGGTGCGCTCCGGCTCCTGCTTATCCATGAGGGCGGCCGCTTCCAGGCCCTTGCCCTGATACTGCGCCAGATTTCTCCGGCTTTCCAGATTGCTGCGGTACTGCTCCAGCTTTTCCTCGTCGATGACCGTTTCCAGTCCGAGCGGCACCTCGTCCTGTCCCATCAGGACGTTCAGCAGGTACATCTTCTCCGGCAGGGAGGAATCGCGGTTGATGGCGTAGGCGCGGCGCAGGCAGTCCATCGCGTCGGCGTAGTCCTCCACGCGGGCGTAGCAGGCCGCCTTGTTGGTCCAGATACGGGCCGTGAAGTCCCGGCCGCCCGTCTCCCGGCCGTCCTGCGTCAGCAGCTGATTGTAGATGCGCAGCGCACTGTAATACTTGCCTCGCGTAAAGAGGGCGTCGCCTTTGGCCTTTAAGCGGCTGGCCGTCCCGCTTAAGGACAGCTGCTCCAGCTGCTTGCGGAAGGTGAAAAGCTCGGCGCTTGAGTAATAGCGCAGATCCTGCAGGATCACGTAAAGGATCTCGTACAGGCCGGCGCCGTTTTCGCGCAGGCGGCGCACCCGCTCCTCCAGCTTGTCCTGCTCCAGCTGGCGCAGGAAATCGAAGAGGCGTTCATCCGGGAAGCTCTCGTCGATCAGAAGCAGGTTGTTGTAGATATAGTAGCTTAGTTCCTCGCCGGAATACAGATGGATGCCCAGCTCGGGCACGTAATACGGCCGGCTCACCGGCCCCATGCGGCACAGGATCAGATTGCCCACAGCAGCGCCTCCTTCCTTAAGAGATCAGGAAATCCTTGCGGATCACCATATCCGTGGCGGGGAAGAGTTCCCCGAAGCCCTTGTCCACCACCCGCACCGTCACGTGGTTTTCCGACGCGAAGGATACGATCAGCTGGACTCTCGTCGTTTTATTGGGCCTGGCCGGCAGCTCTGCCAGCGAGATCCCGATATTTTCCACCCGCTGGGTGGAGAAGGGCGTGATCAAAAGGTCCAGGCTGTGAACGTCGTCCAGGATGAACTCCGCGGAGACGCGCGCCTCGTACCAGTTGCTGCCCGCGCTGGCCAGGACCAGCTGCTCGTTCTTGCCGTCCCGCACCGCGTAAACGCTGATAGAGGAAGCCAGACGCCCCTCGCAGATGCAGATGTACGGATAAGCCGACTCTTCCAGCGTGCTGTCGTAGGCCACCAGGCAGGCGCCGTCCGAAAACAGATGCTGCCCGCCGAAGACTTTCCGCTTATTGCATATCTTCCGGATGAACTCCGGCGCCCAGTTCACGCTGCCGAAGCCCTCTCCCGTTAAGAAAACGGAGGAGATCAGCTTCTTGCTCAGCATGCGGTCCGCGCAGTTGGACAGGATGGTGTCCGCCATGCGCTCGCCGACCGGCGTCTCCAGGATATCCAGGTCGAAGGCTTCCTCCAGCGGTTCCCGCCTTGCCTCCAGGATCTGGGGCCGGCGGCCGCGGATGGCCCGCAGCTCGAAGAAATCCAGGCCGGCGTCCGTCAAGTCGAAGCCGACCACCATGTTCGGCCAGAGCTCCTTGGGCTGGGCCGCCACGTAATAGGAGAAGCACTCGGTATGGCTTAAGAAACGGATCTTGTCCCTTGAAAGGCCCGCCAGATCGCAGGCCGCCGTCAGCCGGTCCAGAAGATCCGGATTCAGTTCCTTTAAGCCGAAGGCCACGCAGCGCACCGGTTCGACGCCGTACTTGCCGCGGGGGAGGGAAAGCAGCTGCTCGATGAAGTGCCCCATGAGATCCACGGCGCCGTACTGCACGCCCTCGATGGTGGCGCTGCCGTTCTTGTACAGCAGCTTCACCAGCTTGTCCACCATGGTGCCCTCTCCCATCAGGGCCCGGCGGTAGGCCTCGGAGCCGATCAGCCAGGTATCGCTGCCCCGCATCTTGCAGAGCACCGTCGGGATCAGGCAGCTTTCCTCTTCGCTGCCCATCAGGAAGGGCTCCGGCGCGTTTTTCGCAGGAGAGAAGGTACTGATCTGGCTGTAGGTATCGCACAGATCGATGCCCAGGATCAGTTCGTTCATGTTTCTCTCCTTTCCGCCGCAGCCGGCTTGATCAAACAGGGATATTATTATATCAGATCTTTCCCGCGAGGGGAAGGTTTTTTACACCGAATGGAAGTATTCTTTCAGCAGCACGTCTTCCTTGCCGAATTCCACGATCTCCTGCTGCCAGCCTTCCTTTTCGTCCACCGCGTCCCGGATGACCCGGTTTAAGCGTGCGAAGCGTCCGCCGCCCGGTCCGGCCGCGCCCGGCAGCCTGCCCTCGCTGATCAGCTGCCCGCTTCTTTCGATCCGGTATTCCAGGATCTCGTCCGCGAACAGCAGCACCGGCTTGACGTAGATGCCCCGGTACACGTGCGGCATCTCCGTGCGGACGAAGTCCTGCTCCTCTTCCTGCGGCAGGATGCGCGTCGCGATCGTGACCGTCTCGTTTTCACTGCCCCGGTACTCGATCAGGGTCTTGTCCGAAAGCTCCGCGGGCAGCGGGAAGAAGCGGCCCAGCTTCTGCTGGTACAGGAAAAACTTGCCCTGGTTGTACAGGTTCTGCAGAAGGAGGCTCGCCAGCTTCGTCACGTCCGGCGAGAGGCTTTCCTTGCCGGAATAGAACTTCGTCAGCGCCAGCTGGCAGATGAGCGGCAGCTGCTCCGGCCGTTTTTCGGAGGCGGCCCAGGAGGCCAGATAGGCGAAGACGTTCTCCGGAATGTTCTCCTCCCGGCAGAAATAGCGCTCGCTCTGCAGCACCGCATAGGCGTGCAGCAGCTGGCGGTTGGGCGATTTCGTACCCTTTAAGTACAGATCCACCACCCACTCGATGCGCTCGCTCTCCTCGGTGAAGATCATCTGCCCCAGGAGGCGCTCCGGCAGGTCGTAGTATAAAGCTTCCCCGCCGGCGGCCAGCTTTAAGAGCTGGCGCATGCTTTCGGTCCCGCCGTTGTAATAACGGCTAAGATAAGTCAGCGTGACGGGGCTCCAGTCGCCGCCCCGGTAGAGGGCCAGCGACACGCCGAAGACGTGCTTTTCGTACTCGTAGCTGCGGCTGCGGATCTGCCGGTCCATCAGCTTCAGGAGCATCTGCGGATCGAAGCTGCGGTAGCCGAAGCGGTAGACCATTTCCACGGCCGCCTCTTCCTCGCCCTTCATCAGGAAGTGCTCCGCCAGAAGCTTGCCGGCCTTCTGCTCCAGATAGGGGCTGCGGCGCAGCGAGGCCATCAGCGACGCGTACTCCGTGTCGTTCATGTCGTGCTGCCGGATCAGGCTGACGATCAGCTTTTCCCGGAACACGTCCGAAAGGTCCTCCCAGTCGCTGTAGCGGCGGATCAGTTCGCGGACCTCCATATCGTTGGCGCTGCCGCGGATCGCGCTCTGGCAGAGCGCCAGGCGGAAGGGCAGGCTGTCCGGGCACAGGCGCCGCAGCGACTGCATGAGCCGCTCGTCCGCCGTCATCAGCTGCCGGCGGGTAAAGACGTTCTGGGCGTAGCGGTTGCCGTCCCGGTCCACGAACAAAAGCCGGCAGTACGGCGTATAGACCGGAATGTAGGCTTCGCCGTCCCGGACCGGATAGATGTAGGATTCCTTCAGTTCTCCGTACAGGACGAGGATCCGCTCGATCGCCTTGTTGGCCAGGCTCAGATGGACGGTATAGACGATCTCCGAAAGCAGGCCGGCCGTTCTTTCGTCCAGCACTTCAGGGATCAGCATTTTTTCGTAGAAAAACGCGTCGGATTCGCTCACGCTCCCCTTTAAAAGCCGCTCCAGGGCAAAGCTCTGGATCTGCTTTTCGTACAGGCGGTACATCTGGGTCTCGGGCCCGTACTGCCTGGCGACGTAGCGGTAGAGCGACGTGCGGGCTTCCACCCGCTCCGGGCTGTTGTAGGTGTAGTAAAGCTGAACCATCTGCGGGATGTCCCCGTTGAAGTCCTCGGGCAGGACGGACAGATACGCCTCGTACAGTTCCGGCAGGCGGACGTCCTCCCGGATGCCCGCCTCGTAAAGCGGACGGTACTCCGGCTTGAAGACGCCGCGCCGCAGGATCACCGTGAGCAGCGCCGTCAGCAGCTCCTTCTCCGGATAGGCCGCGTACAGCAGCTTCATCAGACGCAGGGCGCCGGGATGCGGATCCTTCTGCAGCACGATCAGGCGGGCGATGCGGTCCGCCGTATCGGCCGACCAGCAGCCGAAGCGCGCACCGAAGTACAGGATATAGCGGGTGAAGGGATCAAAGCGCTTGATCAGATCGGGATGCGCGTTGATGAGCAGGACGGCTTCGATCTTCAAAAGCAGCGGCAGATTGCGGTTCAGATAGTGTTCGCGGATCTTCTGGAAGCATTTTTCCGGCTGCTCGGCCCACTCGCTGTCGGAGCGCATGAGCAGCGGCATCAGCTCCGGCTTGTCCGCCTCCTCTTCCTTCAGGCGGTATAAAAGACGCAGGAAGCTCTCGGAGAGGCGGTTGCCCTTCTCCATCTCTTCTTCCAGATATAAAAACCACAGGTACTGGCTGATGTTTTCGGTGCGGCTGCGCTGGATGGGCGCCCGGTTCTGCTCCAGGATCTCTTTCTCCTCGCGCCTTAAGTTCAGCTGGCGGTAGATCTCCGCCCTTAAGAGTGCCTGTTCGGTCCCCGCCTCCTTCAGCTCGTCGCAGGTATTCAGGTATTTCACCACCTGCGCTTCCACGCCGTGAGGCTTCTTTTCGGCCGCGTACAGCACCACCATGCTCTTGGCCAGCTGCAGGGCGGCGCGGCGGTACTGGCTGCGTTTTAAGCCGGCCACGTCGGGCTTCCGCTCCGGAATGACCGTCACGGAGATATGCACTTCCTCCCGGCCGGTATTGACCAGGATCTCGCCCAGGTTTTTGCCGCCGTGAAGCTTTTCCGCCGAAAACTGCAGCGGGATGCGGAGCGTATCGCCGTCAAAATCCAGCGCAGTCCAGCGTTCCTTGCGGAAACGCAGGAAGGGCGCCAGGCTCTTTACCGATATCAGGCAGTAGCCGGAGCCGCTGCGGGTGATCACGAGCTCGCCCTTTAATTCATCCTCGCGGCACACGTAGGTCTGCGGTTCCCGGTCCACCCGGAGCTTCACCGGCTTCTTGGCGCCGCAGGCGACCAGAAATTCTTCCAGCGCCATCCGGCGGTCCGGCGAGCGGCGCAGCGCCTGGTACAGGGCGCGCAGGGAATCATCCTTCAGGAAAGGCAGCTCGGCGAATTTCTCGGATTCAAACAGGGCCAGCATCGTATCCGGCCGCTTTTCCGCCAGCTCGCCCATTTCCGCAAAAGTGGCCGGCGCGTCCGGCAGGCCGGGCAGCGTCTGCGTGAAGGAAACGCGGTACGGCAGACTCAGGTCGCCGCCGTTCGTCACCAGCGAGAAGCTGCCTTCCAGCACCGAACTCTCCGTTTCATTCTCTCCGTGAAGGACGAAGGGCACGACGGCATTGACCCCGGCAAAGGCGTTCTGCGGGATCTCGATCCGGTCGTCATCCGCGTAGGCCAGCCCCCGGAAAGGAACGCCGTTTCGGCTTTCCATCGTGATGACGCCTTCCGCCTGTCCTCCGCAGGGGACAAACAGCTCGAGCGACGGCTCCGCAAAGCTGATCAGCGGTCTTCTGTCTTCCGTGATCCCCTTTGCCAGCTGATTGATCTTTTTCCTCACGACGTCCTCCTTTCCCCAAAAAGGCCTCAAAATGGCACCGATGTGGGGGACAAAGCCCGATTTCTGTTCTATTTTACACCAATTGTGTCAAAAACTCCAGATATTTTTTTATTTCCCGCTCATAGCCGTTATCGCCGGGCTCCAGGAAATGCTTCCCGACCAGTTCGTCCGGCAGATACTGCTGCTTCACGTAGTGACCGGGGTAGTCGTGCGCGTATTTGTAGCCGATCCCGCGGCCCAGCTCGCTGTGCCCCTGATAGTTCGCGTCCTGCAGATGCGGCGGCACGGTCTTGATATCCGTCTTCTCCACTTCGGCCAGCGCCGCCTCTATCCCCATATAGGCTGCGTTGCTCTTCGGCGCCGTCGCCACGTAGGTGGCCGCCAGCGCCAGGGGGATGCGCCCCTCCGGCATGCCGACGCGCTCGACGGTCTCGGCCGCCGCGACCGCGACCTGAAGGGCCCGCGGATCCGCCAGCCCCACGTCCTCCGCCGCGCAGATCATGATCCGCCGGGCGATGAACTTCGGGTCCTCGCCGGCCGTGATCATCCGGGCCAGGTAATAAAGCACCGCGTCCGGATCCGAGCCGCGCATGCTTTTGATAAAGGCGCTGATCACGTCGTAGTGGTTGTCGCCGTCCTTGTCGTAGCGGACGGCCCGGCGCTGGATGCACTCCTCCGCCACCGCCAGCGTGATATGGATGAGTCCGTCCGGCGCGCGGTCCGTGGTCAGGACCGCCAGCTCCACCGCGCTGATGGCGCGTCTGGCGTCGCCGCCGGCCACGTCCGCCAGAAATTCGGCCGCGTCGTTATCGATCACGGCACGGTACATGCCCATGCCTTTTTTATCGTCTTCCACGGCCCGGCGGATCAGGGTCAGGATATCTTCCTTATCCAGGGGCTTTAGTTCAAAGATATTCGAGCGGGACAGAAGCGCCCGGTTGACTTCAAAGAAAGGATTTTCCGTGGTGGCGCCGATCAGGATCACGGTGCCGTCCTCCACGTAAGGCAGCAGATAGTCCTGCTGCGCCTTGTTGAAGCGGTGGATCTCGTCGATGAAAAGGATGGTCTTCTTGCCGTAGGCCGCGCGGTTCTGCTTCGCCTCGGCCACGACCTCCTCCATGTCCTTCTTGCCGGAGGTCGTCGCATTGATCTGCCGGAACTCGGCTTTGGTCGCCTTGGCGATCACCTGCGCCAGCGTGGTCTTGCCCGTGCCGGGCGGGCCGTAAAAGATGAGCGACGAGAGCTGATCCGCCCGGATGGCGCGCGAAAGCAGCTTGTCCGGCCCCAGAATATGCTTCTGGCCCACGACCTCGTCCAGCGTTTCGGGACGGAGCCGGAGCGCCAGCGGGCTCTCCTTCTCGCGGGCCTGTTCGTTCATATAGTCAAAAAGGGTTCTGGCCATAAAGCGCCTCTGTTATCTTTCTCCGTGGCGGGACGTCATCTGAAAGCGCCGGTATTCCCCGCCGTCCAGCGTTTTCCAGATGAACAGGCCGTTTTCCAGCGTCATGTAGCTCTTGCTGCTTCCGCCCATGGGCAGCGTGACCGAGCCGGGATTCATATAGACGAAGTTCAGATGGTCCTCCAGCGTGGGGCGGTGCGTGTGACCGCAGAGGATCACGTCCAGATCCGGGACCGGCGGCAGCGCGTGTTCGTTGTACAGATGGCCGTGCGTGAGCGCGATCGTCAGGCCGCCGTCCCGCAGGACCAGGAAAGGATTCATCACGGGGAAGTGCAGCACCATCTGATCCACCTCCGCGTCGCAGTTGCCCTTGACGCAGAGGATGCGGTCCGCATAGGCGTTCAGCTGCTCATAGGCCGACTTCGTCGCATAGTCTGACGGCAGCTCGTTGCGCGGGCCGTGATAGAGAAGGTCTCCCAGAAGGACCAGAAGATCCGCTTTTTCCTCTTCAAAACGCTTCAGCAGCTGCCGGCAGCATTCGGCGCCGCCGTGAATATCCGATGCAATCAGGTATTTCATAACGATACCCTCCCAACCTTATATGTTAGCACAAAAAGGCCGGGAGGGCAAGAAAAACGTAAAGAGGGAGGCCGGACAAAGGAAGGAGGCGGCTTCCCGATGAAGCGCCTCCCTCTCCCGCGTCTGCGGATCCGGTTTTAATCGATCACATAGCCGGCCGATTTCAGATAGTTGGCGATGCCGATCGCGTCGGCCGCGCCCATCTCGTCAGTGTTCAGCCTGGCCCAGTCTCCCGCGTCGTCCATGAAGCAGTGCTCCACCAGGACCGCCGGCAGCCCCCACTTGGCCGAGCTGCGGATGATGGCGTAGAAGTCCTCCTGGCCGTTTTCAAGGAAGCTGTAGCGGACGCCCCGGTCCGCAAAGCCGAGTTTAACGATCTGCGTCAGGATGGCCTTGCCCAGCGCCGTGCTGGCCGCCGTGACGGACGCGTCACCGGAAGCGTAGACCATGGCGCCGTTGGAGCCGTCGGCATTGTAGTGCATGCAGACCAGGATATCCGCGCCCTGATCTACCGCCCAGCCGGCCCGCTTGTCGATATCGACGCCTACGTTGGTTCCGTTATACCCGTACACGCCGCTGTCGCCGTAGCGCGTCATCAGCACCGTGATATTCGTATAATGCGTTTCCAGATAATATTTACAGGCGTAGGCCGTCGCCAGCGTCAGATCCTTTTCTTCGTATTTCACGCCGTCCCAGACCGCCGTGGCACCGCTCCAGGGCTTGCCGCCTCCGTGGCCCGGATCCAGCACGATCACCACCTTGGGCGGCGGCAGAGACGCGCTGACCGTGCAGGTGGCGCTGACCCCGTCCGCGGTCGCCGTTATGGTGCAGCTGCCGCTGCCCGAGACCCGGACGGTGCCGTCGCTCGTGACCGAAGCGACCGAATTGTCGCTGCTGCTCCACCGGACCGTAGGATAGGTCGCATCGCCCGGCGAAACGGAGGCCGTGAGCTTCACGGTCTGCCCCCAGTCGTTAAAGCTGATCCAGGTCTGGGAAAGGCTGACGGAGCTGACGCGGATGATCGGTTTCACCCGGACGGTTGCGGAGGCCGTAAACCTCCCGACCGTCGCGGTGATGGTGCAGCTGCCAGCCGAAACGGCCCTCACGCTCCCGCCGCTCACCGAAGCGACGCCGCTGTCGGAGCTGGACCAGGAGACCGAGCGGTCGTCCGTGGTATCCCAGGGGTAGTATTCCACGCTTAAGGAGGCCGAATCGCCTTCCAGCAGCGTAATATCCGTCTTGTTTAAGCCGATGCCGGTCATCGGCGCGGTCACCGTGACCCGGCAGGAAGCTAAAAGGCTGCCGTGGGACGCCCGCACCGTGCAGCTGCCGGGCGCGACGGCCGTCACGTAGCCGTTTCCGTCCACCCGCACCACGGAGCTGTCGCTGCTGGACCAGGAAACGTCCCGGCCCTCCGTGGTATCCTCCGGCAGGACCTCCGCCGAAAGCTGCGCGCCTTCACCCTTGGTGAGATCCAGGCTGTCCCGGCTGATAGTCACCTGCTCGGCCGGAATGACGACCGTGATCCGGACCTTGTCGCTGAACTCGCCGCAGGAAGCGGTGATCAGGGTCTCGCCGGGGCCGACGGCCGTCACCAGGCCGTCCTCATCCACGGTGGCCACCTCCGGATCGTCGCTGACCCATTCCAGCGTCCGGTCGTCGTTCGTATCGGCCGGCGAAAAACTGACCGTCAGCTGCGCCGTGTTGCCGCGCTTTACCGTGCGGTTGACGCCGTCGATCAGGATGCCCGTCATGGGAACGCGGACCGTGACCGCGCAGACCGCCTGATGCTCTCCGACCTGGGCCGTTATCATCGTCAGACCGCCTTCCTGCGCCGTCACCAGGCCGTTTTCATCCACCGTCGCCACGCCGGGATCCGCAGAAGAAAACGTCACCGTCGTATCGTCCGTCGTGTTTTCCGGATCGTAGAGAACGCTCAGCTGCGCGCTCTCCTGCTTCATCAGATGCAGCTCTTCCGCATCCAGCGAGATGCCCTTTAAGGGCGCATACACGGTGATCTCCGTTTCCTCGCGGAAGGGCCCTACCGTCACGGAGATAACGGCCGTGCCCGGCGCCAGGGCCGTCACGGCGCCTTCCGGGCTGACCGAAACCACAGCCGGATCCGAGCTTTCCCAGACGGCCGTCCGATCGTCCGTGGTATCCTCCGGGATATAGAGAAGAGAAAGCGGAACGCTCTCTCCGACGTTCATTTCGGCAGGCGCTTCGCCGATCCGGATCCCCGTCATGGCGGAAAGGACCGTGACCGGGCAGGACGCCTCAAAGCCGTCCCCGCGCGCGGTGATCACCGCTTCCCCGACGGAAAGCGCCCTGACCCGTCCCTGCGCATCCACCTCGGCCACCCTGCTGTCCGAAGAGACGAATTCGACGCCCTCCGGCAGGTCCGCCTGCGCCGGCAGGGGAGAGACGGAAAGGACGGCCGACTCCGCCTTCTGAAGGATCAGCTTTTCGGCCGAAAGGGCCAGCCCTTTTAAGGGATAATACACGGTGACCGGACAGCTCACGGACAGATTTCCGAAGCGGCCGGAAAGCGTGGCCTCGCCTTCTTCCACGGCCGTGACCAGGCCGTTGGCATCCACCGCCGCCACCAAAGGATCCGAGCTCGTCCACTCCAGCGGCGTTTGGGCGAAGGATCTCTTCGCACGGGCCTTCAGCAGGGAGCTTTTCGGCGTCAGCTGATAGGCCAGCTGTCCGCTTCCGGCTATGCCGTCTTCGATCGTCAGGACCAGATCCTGCGTCTGGAGGCTTAAGTCGTAGGCCTCGTCCGCCGGCACCGGCCACCAGAAAAGCCCAAGAAGGATCCCGGCGGCTGCCAAAGCGGCTGCGACCGGGATCCAGACCGGGAATTTCTTCTTCTCTGTGATGATTTTCTTGCGGGAACCAGGCATGGCGACTCCGGAAAAAGGCTCTGTTATTTCCTGCTAACTATACCTGTTTTGCCCGAGTATTGTCAAGGGGAAAGGCGTATCTTTTGCGCTCCGGGCAACAAAAAACCACGGTCGCCCGTGGTCCTTTGTCCTCAAGCGGATAACGGGAATCGAACCCGCCTATCCAGCTTGGGAAGCTGGTGTTCTACCAATGAACTATATCCGCTTAACTGCGGAAGAAGGGACTTGAACCCTCACGATCGTCGATCACATGATCCTTAGTCATGCCTGTCTGCCAGTTCCAGCACTTCCGCTCGAGAGCAAAGGGGATTATAGCACGCTCCGTGCCAGGTTTCAAGCACTTTTTTATCTTTTTTCGAAAAGCCGCCGCTCCGCCCGTTCCTTATTTCTCAAACGGGATGTTCAGCTTGGTCAGCAGCGCGCTCACGTCGCCGTACACCGCCTCGATGGCCTTTTCGTCCACAAGCTTTACGCTCTTACCTTCCTTGAATTCGGACAGAAGGGCCGTCTCCAGCTCGGCCAGCGTCACCGTCTTCCCCTGATAGAGGATCTCGCTCTCCTTTACGGTGATGGTCAGCACGTTCGCTTCGGTCGGAGCCTCGGTCACTTCGGCCGTCGTCGGCGGCGCGGTCTCCTCCTGCGTCGGGGCCTGAGACTCATAGCCTGCCGTGGTCCCGTTGATCGGCAGCATGCCGCCGTCCGGGTTGCCGATCCCCAGGCCGAAATATCCGCCGCTGCCCAGAAGCGCCAGGATCACCGCCGCAATGCCGACGTTTCTGCCGGTATGACCGTTTTTCTTCTTTTCTTCTTCTCTCGCCATTGTTGTTTCCTTTCCCCGGCGCCGCCGGCCCTATTCTCTGACGTCCATTTCTATGAAGCTCAGCAGTATCTCTTTCTGCGAGGCTTCCAGTTTCGTTCCCTGCACCACATGCAGGATCGTTTCGTATTCCGCATGATAGATCGCGGTCCGGTCGTACTGGAAGACCAGGAAGACCGTCCGCTCTTCAGCCAGCCCCAGCTGCTCGTAGAGGAGACTGCGCAGGCGGTTGACTGCGTAGGTGCTGTCGTTCCAGTCGTAGGGGATGCGGATGCTCTCCCCTTCCCTGACCTCCAGCAGGATCGACGTGTCCGCCGCCACGCTGATGGTCAGCACCAGCGAATTGTCCATCACCAGGTCTTCGGTGAGCAGCTGCCGGCCCAGCTCTTCCACCTGCGTTTCCAGATCGGCCGCCTTGCTCTCCAGCGCGCCGATCTCCGCCTTAAGGCTCTCCTCGCGGCTCGCGGCCGCCGCCTGCTCGTCTTTGAGCTCCCGGCGGATCTCCTTTAGGGCAGCCCGATCCGCGGCCGCGTCCTCGATCGCCTCCGTGGTCTGCGCCCTTGCCTGGGTCAGCAGCACGAAGATCATGATCAGGATCACGTCCAGCAGAGATGTGAGCTCGATAAAGATCGTCCGCTTTTTCACGCCTTTTCCTCTTCCTTCAGCAGATCCCGGCGCTCCAGGAGCAGGGTGACGTTCTTGTCGTTATCCTCCAGACGGGCGCTTAAAAAGCCGTCCAGCAGCTTGAAGAGGATGGCGAAGACCAGGCCCCAGAAGGTGGAGGTCAGCGCCGCGAAGAAGTTCTGCTGCATATCGGAAAGCTCCGCCACCATCGGCAGCAGGGAGACGACCGTGCCCAGAATACCCAGCAGGGGGAAGATCGCCGTCACGTTCGCGAAGATGCTGTAGAACGCCTCCGAGCGCTTTCTGAGCGCCACGATGGCGCCCTCGTCGATCTCGCGGATCGACCGGGCGATTTTCTCGGGGTTGTGCTTGTGCGAAGGCACGAACACCAGCAGATTCAGTTTTTTGTACAGCTGATCCGTGTAAAGCCGCGTGAGATAATAGCAGACGCCGTTGAAGGCGGCTACGATGAAGATGATCAGATCAAAGCCTAAAAGATTCTTTCCGATAACCTGCCAGAAGGACATGTTCTGCTCCTTTCCGGGACGGGCCCAGGACAGCGGCAAAGTGCGCTGCCCGCAATTCAGAAAGATTATACCGTTATTTTACCGTTTTGGCAATGTTTTTGAAGAGAAAAAGCTCCGCAGCAGAAGCTATTTGCTTTGCTGCGGAGCAGGGTCAGAAGAACGTCGGATCAAGCGTCTACGCCGCCGTCTACACGAAGCAGCTGGCCGGTGATGAAGCTGGAGTCTTCCGTGCAGAAGAACAGGCAGGCGGTCGCGATCTCGCTGCCCTTGCCGACTCTCTGCAGAGGCGCCGTCGCCTTCATGAACTCGATGGTCGCATCCGCGCCGCAGTTTTCCAGCATGGCGGTCAGGATAGCGCCGGGCTCAATGCCGTTGACGTGGATATCCGGACCCATCTCGCGCGCCCTGGCTCTGGTCATGCCGACCATGGCGAACTTGCTGATGCAGTAAGCGAAGGGGCCACACTTCGCAGCCGTGCCGGCTACGGAGAAGAAGTTCACGATGTGGCCCTTGTTCTTCTTCAGTTCGGGCTCACAGTACTGGGTCAGCAGCAGGGCGCTGGTCAGGTTTACGTTGAAGACTCTGTCCCACTCCTCCATCGTCATCTGCTGGACGGGAGTCAGGCTGAGCACGCCGGCGTTGTTGATCAGGATATGAACGGTGCCGTAAGCTTTCATGGTCTCATCATAGATCACTTTTGCCGCAGCGCGGTCCGCGGTATCCGCGATAACATAAATGGCTTCGCCGCCATCGGCCTTGATATTGTCCACGACCTCTTTCGCACGGGCTTCGTTGCGTCCCGTAACGACGACCTTCGCGCCTTCCTTCGCGAACAGATAAGCGGTGTCTCTTCCCATGCCGGAAGTGGAACCGGTGATGATGGCAACTTTGCCGTCAAGTCTTCCCATTGGTTTGTACCTCCCTGTTTTGATCCTGCCGCCGGGCAGGATGCTTTTTGCCCTTTTATATTAACAGAACTGCCGTATTTTGTAAATCTTTTTCCGCGGGTTTTCGTTTTTCTCCTTTTTCCCTGAACTGATCCTTACTTTGCCGCGTCCGGGTACCAGGAAAAGATCTCCTGCACGAAAGCCTGCGCGTCCGCCGCGTATTTTTCTCCCGTCAGGTCCGGGACCTTCATATAGATCTTCGTCCCGCCGGAAGTGGAGACCGTCTGGCCCGCTTCATGAATAAAGCTTGCTTCGGCGGTCCTTCCGCTGTTTTGGTCATAAGCCGTGACGGTCACCCTGGTGTTCCAGACGTTGGCGATGGTTCCGCTCGAATATTTGTACTGCCCCGCGAAGGGATAGGTCGTACGGATCTCAATCACGACGTCCGCCAGTTCCGGATAGCAGGTCAGCTCCACCCTGCTGACGTTTTCGCCGTTGAAGAGGCCGCTCAGGACCGTTTCCGCACGGTCGAGGATCCAGCCGGTCTTCTCCTCGTCATCGGTCAGCAGTTCTTCCGTGATCGCATTGCCGCGGATCGTTTCACTGGCGTCCACGATCAGGAGGCGGATCGGATCGCCGGGGGAACGCGTGCCGGCCCCGCCGTCCTGTGCCGTTATCTTCTCCAGGTATTCCTCATAAAGAACCGGCAGCCAGAGCGTGGCGCCGTACTCCGGACGGCAGCCCGGGATATAGATCTTGGCGAAAAGGGAAGGACTTACCGCATTCTTATTCACGCTGTCCCAAACGTCATAGTACGAGGGAGGGTAATTGCGGTACAGACCGTACGACGCCTTATTCTGGAACAGTTTGAGTCCGTATTCCTCCCGCAGCCGGTAAAGCAGCGCTTCCCCGGAAGAGCCGTGATACATGTCCATCATTCCGGAGAAAGTATAACAGAGCTTCTCCCACTGCTCCGTCAGCTTTTTCTTTTCCATATGGGCCTGACAGGCCTCCCACATGGCGTCGAATTCCTCCGCCGGCGTTTCGTTCAGCAGCTTATAGATCTCACGCACCGTATCCGGGACCCGGATGACCTTCTCGCCGTAGACGTATTCCTCCAGGATGCCGCCGCCGTAGGGTTCGAAGACCAGATGATGGACCTCCGTTCCGTCCTCCGCGTACTCGTACTGATGCTCGATATAGTATTCGCCGAATTGCAGGAAGGGATAATAGGTCACGCGGAAATACAGGTTGCCGTTCGGGTAGTAGGACGCCTCTTCCGTCATGAACTGTTCCATGCCGCCGGTCTCCCCATAGACGCAGTCGTAGTGCTGCATGCCGATCAGGACGCCGTTCTCCCGCGTCAGTTCCTCGCGGCTGATCAGGCGGGTCATGTCCGGGTTCCAGCGCAGCTTCCGGATCTCCTGCTCGTTCTCGTCGTATTCCCAGGTCTCCCACCAGAGGAGGTTCCCCGACTCGTCAAAGCAGTTCATGGTCCGCGTATGGCCGTCCTCGCCGAGATCCTCGAAAACGACGTATTCCACGCCGGTCTCGGGATCGGTCCAGTACTCCTCCGCGCCTGACAGGTGCGTGAAATCCTTCAGATTCTGCGGAGGCGGCAGAAGCGCCGTATGCGGCGGGATATGCGCCGGCTCGGTCTCGGGCTCCGTGACGGGCGCGGCGCTCGAAGATGGCGCCTGCGTGACGGCAGCCGTGGTTTTCGCCTCCTGCGGGGCGCGCGTCGGCAGGGCGCTGCCGGCGCCGCAGGCGGTCAGCGTCAGGAGCATCAGTATGGCAAGAATCCGGGCAATTCCTTTTTTCATATGCTTCGGCCTCCTCGGGACAACGATCTTTTCAGAATACTCTTCTGTAAATCCAGTTTACTTTACGGGGCACGGCTTGTCAATCGGCAGTTTTTCCGTTATGATAGAAGGGTCTTTAAGGAGGTAGCCTATGCGCCTTTTAGTACTCGACGGAAACAGTATCGCGAACCGCGCCTTTTACGGCATCAAGCTCTTAAGCACCCGGGACGGCCGCTACACCAACGCCGTCTTCGGTTTTCTCAATATCCTGCAGTCCCTCTTGAAGGAGACGGAGCCGGACGCGGTCGCCGTCGCCTTCGACCGGAAGGAGCCGACCTTCCGGCATCAGATGTTCGACGGCTACAAGGCCACGCGCCACGCCATGCCGGAGGAGCTGGCCCAGCAGATGCCGGTCTTAAAGGAGCTGCTGCGCGATCTGGGCTATACGCTGGTGGAGCAGGCCGGCTGGGAGGCGGACGATATCTTAGGCACGCTGGCAAAGGCCTGCGAGGCGCGCGGCGACCGGTGCTTTTTAGCGACCGGCGACCGGGATTCCCTGCAGCTGGTGAGCCCTTCCACGACCGTGCTTTTAGCCTCCACCGTGATGGGCCGCAGCGAGACGAAAGTCATGGACGAGGCGGCCGTTAAGGAAAAATACGGCGTGACGCCGCCGCAGCTGATCGAAGTCAAGAGCCTGATGGGCGATTCGAGCGACAACATCCCCGGCGTAAAGGGCATCGGCGAGAAGACCGCACTGGGCCTGGTGCAGCGCTTCGGTTCGCTGGAAGGCGTGTACGCCAACCTGGACGATCCCTTCATCAAGCCGAAGCAGCGGGAAAACCTGACGGAATGCAAAGAAACGGCCGAGCTTTCCCGCGTGCTGGGGACCATCCGCACGGACGCTCCGGTCCCGACGGAGGCGGAAGCCTATCAGGTCGGGGACGGGGATCCCGCGGCCGCGCTGGAACTCTTAAAGCAGCTGGAAATGCTGAAGATGATAGAGAAGCTGGGTTTACGGGAAAAGGCGGCGAGAGCAGAAAAGAACGCTGCTTCTGTCCTTCCCGGGGAGCGCGGGGAAGATAGCACATCCGTTCCTTCCGTCATCACGCCCTCTCCCCTTCCCGCAAGCCCTTCCGGCACCTGGATCCTGGCCGAAAGCGGCAAGGCCGGCGGAAATAAAAAAGACAGCGCCTATCAGGCCGATCCCGCCCGCTGGTTCGCGGTGCAGGGAAACACGGTCTGCACGCTGACGGAAGATTCTCTGGCGGCGCTTCTGGACGCCCCGGACGTGCGTCTGGAGGTCTTTGACAGCGCGCCGCTCTACGCCTTCGCCTATGCGCACGGCGGGGAAGGCAGCGCCGTCTGCTGGGACGGCAAGCTGGCCGCGTACCTTTTAGACGCCGCCGCCAACCGCTACGAACTGCCGGCCCTTATCACCGCCTATGACGCGCAGGAAGCCTTCCGCTGCGACGTCTTCCCCGAGGCCGGCGCCGCCGCCGATCTCTTTGTGAAAATGAAGGCCGCCCTGACCGAGCAGGAGCAGGACGAATTATATAATACGATCGAATTCCCGCTGGCGCGCGTGCTGGCGGACATGAGCCATATCGGCGTGCTGGTGGATAAGGCCGGCATCGAGGCCTTCGGCGAAAAGATCAGCCGTCTGGCCGACGAGGCGCAGGCACGCATCTTTGAGAAAGCCGGGGAAGTCTTCAATCCCAACTCCCCGAAGCAGCTGGGCGAGATCCTCTTCGAGAAAATGGGCCTGCCGCACGGCAAAAAGACCAAGACCGGCTGGTCCACGGACGCCGACACGCTGGAGTACCTGAAGGCGGAGGCGCCGATCATCCAGGATATCCTGGACTACCGGACCTATCAGAAGCTGAAAAGCACTTACGTGGAGGGGCTCCTGAAGGCCATCGGGCCGGACGGCCGCATCCACACGCACTTCCGCCAGACCGAGGCGCGGACCGGGCGTCTTTCCAGCGACGAGCCGAACCTGCAGAACATCCCTATCCGCACCGAGCTGGGCAGCCAGATGCGTGCCTTCTTCATCGCGGCGCCGGGATGCACGCTCGTGGACGCGGACTACAGCCAGATCGAGCTCAGGATCCTCGCACACGTGACCGGTGATAAAAACATGCAGGCCGCCTTCAACGAGGGGGCGGACATCCACCGCGCGACCGCCGCGAAGATCTACAAGATCCCCGAGATCCTGGTGACGCCGGCGCAGCGCACCGGGGCCAAAGCCGTCAATTTCGGCATCATGTACGGAAAAGGCGCCTTCTCTTTGAGCAACGATCTGGGCGTGAGCATCCCGCAGGCCAAGGAGTTTTTAGACAGCTATCTGGCCGCCTTCCCGAAGGTGGACCAGTACATGAAAAACGTGATCGGGGAGGCCCGCGAGAAGGGCTACACGACCACGCTTTTCGGCAGACGGCGCGCGCTGCCGGAGTTAAAGAGTTCGAATTTTCAGCTCCGCAGCGCCGGCGAGCGCATGGCGCGCAACACGCCCATCCAGGGCACCGCGGCGGACGTGATCAAGCTCGCGATGGTCCGCGTCTGGGAGCGGCTCCGCGCCGAAAAGCTAAAGAGCCGCCTGATCCTCACCGTGCATGACGAGCTGATCATCGAAGCGCCGGTGGAGGAATCCGAATATGTCGGGCGCCTTCTGCAGAAAGAAATGGAGGGCTGCGTGAGCTACGCCGTTCCTCTCACTACCGAAGTGGGGTTTGGCGAAACCTGGCTGACGGCGCACTAGCAGGCGGGGCCATTGGGGTGCCAAAAGGGGGAGGTTCCTTTTTGGCTGCACAGGAAAGGATCGTGGATCTATGAAACTCGGATTTATCGGGATGGGAAATATGGGGCAGGCGCTCTGCGAGGGCTGGATCAAAGCCGACGTTCTGAAGCCGGAAGACGTCTTCGCCTATGCGCCGCATCAGGATAAACTGAAGGCGAACGCCGCGCGGATCGGCTTTCAGCCGGCGGACTCGCCGGCGGCGCTTGTTCAGGCCGCCGACTGGATCCTGATGGCCTGCAAGCCGTACCAGGTGGAGGCCGTACTGGCGGACATCGCGCCGCTGCTTAACGGCAAGGTGCTGCTCTCCGTCGCGCTCGGCTGGGATCTGGCGAAGTATCAGACGATCCTGGGCAGGGATCAGGCGATCCAGTTCATCATGCCGAACACGCCGGCGCGGGTCGGGGAAGGCGTCTTCCTCTTCGAGGAGGCAAATACCCTCGCTGAAGATGATCTGACAGCCGCGAAGGAGCTCTTCGCTTCACTCGGTCAGGTATATACCCTCCCCTCCCGCCTCATGGGCATCGGCGGAGCTATCTCCGGCTGCGGTCCGGCCTTCGTGGATCTCATGATGGAAGCCTTCGCGGACGCGGCCGTCCGCTACGGCATCCCGCGGGATCTCGCCTATCCGCTTGTCAGTCAGACCTTCCTGGGCAGCGCCAAGCTGCAGCGCGAGACCGGGATCCATCCCGCCGCCTTAAAGGATGCGGTCTGCTCGCCCGGCGGCAGCACCATCCGCGGCGTGCTCGCTCTCGAAGAAAAAGGCGCCCGCGCCGCCTGTCAGGCAGCGGTGGACGCCGTGATGCAGTATTAAAGATCTGCCCTTTTCGAGAATTACAGAAAGTGGCTTAAGTTTTTCAGCGTACCTATATCACCCTGACGGATCGCTCTGTCCGCTACCTTTCGGAGATTTTTGCTGCTCAGGAAGGGCGCCAGGGCGATCACGTCTTTTAAGGAACCGTTTTCCTTCGCCAGCAGCTTGTCCGTCATACGGTCCAGCGTCTCCTCTCTTAAGGACGGTGCCAGTCCGACCAGCTTGTCAAAAGACGTTTCCGACAATTTCTCCGCCATCCTGTCCAGCGTCTTATCGCTTAAAAACGGCGCCAGCGCCGACAACTTGGAAGCCTCGGCGCTTCCCTCCAGCCGTACCGCCATGCGGTCCAGCGTCTCCTCACTTAAGTACGGCGCCAGCAAGATGAGAGCATTTACGTCCTCCACGACGACCCGGTCGGCGATTCCGTCCAGATATTCGTCATCCAGGAAGGGGGCCAGGGCCAGAAGCGTCTGGATATCAATTCGTCTCTCATCTTTTTCCGCTCGGCGAAAGGAGCTCTCCACCTGCTCCGGCGGCAGCATCGGCGCCACGTCCGCCAGGTCCTCCAGCGGCACCTCTTCCTCATTTATAAGCTTTTCGACCGTCTTGGTTTCCTTCTGCTCTTCCCCAAGAAGTTCCGTCAGGCTGATATCCAGAATGCGGCACAGGTCCGGGAGCTTGCCGATATCAGGCAGGGAATTGCCCCGTTCCCAGTTGCTGACCGCCTGAAAGCTGACGCCCATCTCATCCGCAAGGGCCATCTGCGTCATGTTTTTGGCCAGACGGGCCGTGCGGATCTTTTTTGCGACTTCTACCGTGTTAAACATACTTTTTTCCTCCTGCTCTTCCGTCACCCGGGCGGCCCGCCGGTCTCCTGCAGCATGGATCTCTGCGGACCGTTTTTCACCCGGATGCAGCTTCAGCGTAGCGAAAAAGCGCCGAAAAGTCTATCAAGCGCTGCTTGAATAAGCCGATTTCATGAGATAATTGAACCCCCGCCTCTGCTGAAAGGCGGGGGTTCGTTCTCCGGCCAGAAAGGAACCGTCCCCGATTGGCTGTCTCACCGAACAGGGCCAGAAGGAACCGTCCCTTTTGGCTCCATTTTGGCTCACATCAGCTTCAGGATCTCGCCGGCGACGTTTTCACCTTCTTCAAAAAGTCTCACGTAGCCTTCCAGGCTCTCCGTTTTGCTCTTTAAGGTGCGTGAGCGCGCGCTCACGAAGATGCGGCACTTGTAGCGGGCGTTTTTGGCTTCCTGGATCAGATTGGCGCCGGCTGCGTTGCCGTCAAAGGCCAGGAGCACGGACGGCCGGCGCTTGAAGATCTCGTAGGTAAAGCTCTTGTAGATCCCCATGCCGTTCGGTTCGATGGACACGCGGATGCCCACGCCGGCGTTTTGCAGCCGCGCCGTCTCGCCGCGCGTCAGATAGGTGGGAACGATGGCATAGATGCGGAAGCGGCCGGCGTTTTTCTGTACCAGATAGCGCTCATAGGCGCTGACGCGGTGGCCGATCACGAAGAACATCCTCTCCGGATCGCCCTTTTCCAGCAGTTCATCCAGGATCCGCGCCTCGCCCGGCCGCACCTGCGTGCGGTGCTGGGAATTGTTGAAGCTCCCGCCGGCCACCACTACGGGCATCCCGGCCGCCGGCAGCTCGCGGAACTGTCCGAAGAGGACGCCCGCCGTCTCCAGCCGCAGTGCGCCGCGCGGCAGATCGAAGACGGGCTCCGGCGCCGCGTCGATCCGCTCCTGCCAGAAAGCCCGGATATCCTGTTCGCCCCGCTCTTCCCGGAATAATCTCTTCTTCTCCGCAAACACCTCGCGGCCGG
>JAEEGI010002270.1_pt1 | contig 47505 bp, 43 predicted proteins | sample 8958751 | NCBI WGS metagenome assembly JAEEGI01 (sample SAMN16246545, study PRJNA631951) | gut metagenome | biome: gut microbiome; feature: rumen; material: KS-attached | host: Bos | place: Iran: Karaj | collected 2018-10
CTCCATGGTCTATTACCCGAAGCCGCTCCATCTGCAGACGGCGTTTGCACAGACCCCCGATCAGGTCGGGGGTGACGGCAGAGACGTCATTCCCGGCTCGACCGGGAATCTCTGCCCCGTGGCCACCAGCCTTTGCTCCCGCGTCCTTTCCCTCCCGTTACATCCTTACATCACGGAGGAGCAGATCGATACCGTGTGTAATGCAATCCGTAAAGTCCTGAGATGAGACTGTTCTCACGCAAACCCTGGGTCGAGCTACAACACGAAGAGGAGTTCATCCCGAAGGACTACTCCGAGCGAGGGGTGGAAACTGGTGCAAAACTGGAGGATCACTTGGTCGCATATGAAGACTTACAGAGGATCTTCAATGCCACTAAGGATATGGATCTTTCCATGAGCATGGCTTGGCTGGATCAGCATCATGAGGAATTCGGCCCAAACACCTTCATCGTCTATACCGACGACGGCAATGCCCTCGACACCCTGAAGGGACACCAGCCTCGGCTCATTATCAACAAGATGGGTCTAACCCGCATCCGACATCTCAACACCTTTCTGAACAAGGCGAACGAAGCGATGGTGGACGGAGGATACCTGTTGTGTCATTCTCGGACTTCGGGGTTGAAGAAGGAAATCATTCTGCGGTCGCATCCCGGTTTTATCGGCAAGATCGTGTACCTATTTCATTATCTCTGGCATCGTGTCTTTGCGCGTATGAAACTGACCCGCTGGTTCTATATGTGGGTGACGAAGGGAAAGAATCGCTGCTATAGTAGGGTGGAACTGTTGGGACGAATGTATCGTGCTGGATTCGAGGTGGTGGATGAACGGTTCCATAATGGTGAGTACTTCATCCTGGGTCAGAAATTCCGGAAACCCATCTGGGATGATGATCCATCTTACGGTGCCCTTGTCAAATTGAATCGGGTCGGTTATCAGGGGAAAATGATCGGTGTGTACAAGTTCCGCACGATGTTCCCTTATTCTGAATACCTTCAACCTTACTTACTCGAACATGAAGGTTTGCAGAAAGGTGGAAAGTTCGCTCACGATTACCGCGTCAACTTTTGGGGGCGTAAACTCCGTTCGACCTGGTTTGACGAACTTCCGATGTTCATCAATATCCTGAAAGGCCAGATGAAACTGGTGGGGGTTCGGCCTTTGAGTCGGCAGTACTTCGGACTGTACGCCCCCGAGATGCAGGATTTGCACATCAGTGTGAAACCGGGGCTTTTGCCTCCGTTCTATTACGATGAAAAAACGCCCGAGACCTTGGAAGAAGTCCAGGCCTCGGAAAAGAGATATATCGAAGCTTACCACAAGCATCCCTTTGCTACCGACTGGCGGTATTTCTGGGGAACGGTGGGCAACATCTTGTTCAAGCATAAAAGATCGCATTAAGATATGGCAGAAGAAAAGTGGGATATTGTCATCAAACCGAAGGATAGTCTTTTTTCGGTCGATTTCAAGGAGCTTTGGGCCTATAGGGACCTGTGCTCTCTATTTATCAAGCGGAATATTGTTACACAGTATAAACAGACTATCTTAGGACCGATTTGGTATGTTGTCCAGCCTGCACTCACTGTCATCATGTATATGATTGTTTTCGGTGGTATTGCGGGTATTCCTACCGATGGCGTACCAAGGCCGTTGTTCTATTTGGCAGGTACCTGCCTATGGCAGTATTTCGCCGATTGTATCACGAAAACCTCCAATACTTTTGTGGAGAACTCGTCCATATTCGGGAAAGTCTATTTTCCTCGGCTGGTTATGCCAATTTCGAATATCATCAGCAATCTCTTGCGTTTCGGCATCCAATTGGGGTTCTTCATTCTTGTTTATATCGCTTATGTGCTTGTGGATCCGACATGTCAGGCGCATCTGAATTGGTATGCCTTGTTGTTCCCGCTATTGGTGATGATGATTGCCGGTCTGGCTTTGGGCTTTGGTACAATCGTTTCTTCACTGACGACCAAGTATCGTGACCTCCAGATTCTGTTCGCCTTTTTGATTCAACTCTGGATGTATGCGACGCCGATTGTTTATCCGTTGAGCCAGACCAAAAGTATGCAGTGGCTTGGTATTCCGGTTCACAAACTGATGTGCCTGAATCCGGTCACTCCCGTCATTGAAACTTTCAAGTATGGTTTTCTCGGTGCGGGTGATTTTGTCGGCTGGCGTTGGCTGATTTATAGTTTTATCTTTATGTGCGCTATCCTTGTTGTTGGTATCGTGGTCTTCAACAAGGTGCAAAAGAGTTTCATGGACACTGTGTAATATGGCTGCAGCAATAGAATTTGATCACGTTGGAAAACAATACAGGCTGGGGCTTGTATCGACCAGGACGCTATCGCATGATTTGAACCGCTGGTGGCAGATGTCGGTCCTGGGGAAGGAAGATCCCTATCTCAAAATCGGAGAGACCAATGACCGTTCCGTTGCCGGTTCCAGCGATTATGTCTGGGCGCTGAGGGATATCAACTTTAAGGTGGAGCAGGGTGATGTCGTCGGGATTGTCGGGAAGAATGGAGCCGGGAAGAGTACGCTTTTGAAACTCTTGTCCAAGGTAACCGGTCCGACAGTTGGAACGATTCGGGCACGCGGACGTATCGGGGCTCTTTTGGAAGTTGGTACCGGTTTCCATCCGGAGATGACCGGTCGGGAAAACATCTACATGAACGGGGCCATCATGGGCATGACGAAGAACGACATTTCTCGGAAACTGGATGAGATTGTTGCTTTCTCCGGATGTGAGCGATATATAGATACCCCGGTCAAGCGTTATTCTTCTGGAATGACCGTTCGGCTCGGTTTCGCCGTAGCCGCTCATCTGGAACCTGAAATTTTGGTCGTCGACGAAGTTCTCGCTGTGGGAGATGCCGAATTCCAGAAGAAAGCCATTGGAAAGATGCGGGATGTAAGCCGTGGCGAAGGGAGACCAGTTTTGTTGGTGAGTCATAATATGACTTCCGTAAAGAGCTTGTGTCGTGCGGGTATCATTCTCCATAATGGGCAGATCATTGATACCGGAGATGTTGATAGTATCGTGACTCATTATCTCCGTGGCAATAGTGAGATTGACAATTATAAGGTATGGGATATCCCAGAGGTTAGAGCCAAAGGGTTCGAGCTTTTGGAGATAGGTGTCCGGAAATCCGGTGGCGACTATCGCGATATCATTAAAATGACAGATCCCTTTGAGGTTTATCTCAAGTATCGGCTGACTATTCCACACAAGGAGTTGCACATTACATACCACCTCAAAAACGAACAAGGTCAGGATGTTTTTTCTTGTTCCGGAGGTGGGAGGTGCTATTCAAAGGAGCATGAGCCTGGTGTTTATGAGCAGATTTGCTATATCCCTGCAAATTTCATGAACTGGGGAGGTTATGCCATCGATTTGTTTGTTGTGGAAGACAGTGTCCGCCCCTTCATTGTTGAGAGAGATATCGTCTCTTTCGTAATTAGCAACAAGATGAACCGAATCGGGACTTATATGGGGAAAGAGCCTGGTGATATCCGGCCCGTGTTTGATTTTGTCGAGACGAAAATAGGATGACAGGTAAACAGACCATAACCGTTACCTCACCCTTGCTTCCAGATCTTGGAGAGTTTAATGAAATGCTCCAAGAGATATGGAATAGTAAGTGGATTACCAATAATGGTTCTTTCCATAGGAGATTGGAAACTGCGTTGTGCGAGTATCTTAAAGTCCCGTATATTAGTTTGTTCACGAATGGGACGTTGCCGTTGCTTACTGCCCTTCAGGCTCTCCGTATTACTGGGGAAGTCATTACCACACCATATAGTTTTGTGGCGACGACGCATTCCATCTGGTGGAACAACTGCAAACCGGTGTTCGTTGACATCGATCCGGCGACGGGGAACATCGACCCGGACAAGATCGAAGCGGCCATTACTCCGAAGACGAGCGCCATCATGCCGGTGCATGTTTATGGGAAGCCGTGCGATACAAAGAGAATCCAGGAGATTGCGGACAAGTATGGCCTGAAGGTCATCTATGATGCCGCCCATGCTTTTGGTGTGGAGGTTGATGGAGAGAGTATCTTGAACGCCGGCGATATGTCCACCCTTAGTTTTCATGCTACGAAGGTGTTCAATACCATTGAAGGGGGAGCCATGGTGATGCATGACGCGGAGATGAAAAAGCGGATTGACTATCTGAAGAACTTCGGCTTTGCTGGGGAGACGGAGGTGGTCGGGCCCGGAATCAACAGCAAGATGGATGAGGTCCGTTCTGCGTATGGATTATTGAATCTCAAGCAGGTTGATACTGCCATCGAGGCCCGGCATCAGGTCGCCATCCGGTATCGAGAGGCACTGCGAGATGTGCCGGGGATTTCTTTCTTCGACGATATGTCCGGCGTACGGCACAACTATTCCTATTTCCCGATTTTTGTGGATGCGAATGCGTATGGGATGACGCGAGATGAACTGTATTTCAAGATGAAGTCGAACGGAGTCTTGGGTCGGCGTTATTTCTATCCGCTTATCAGTTCTTTCAGTACTTATCGGGGACTACCGAGCGCCGCACCGGAGAATTTGTCGCAGGCGCATAAGATGGCGGATTCGGTCATTTGTTTGCCGATGCATCATGCGTTGGACAAAGAAGATACCGAACGAATCATAGACACGATTATTCGTTAAGTCATTATAGGATATGAGTCCAAGAGTCACCATTGCCATTGCTGTTTTTAATGTTGAAAAATACGTTGAAAAGTGTATTGAATCGGCATTATGTCAAGATTTTGACGATTTTGAAGTTTTGGTAGTCGATGATGGTAGTAAAGATGGAAGCGTTGCCATCGTAGAGAGGATGGCGCAAACTCATCCAAATGGAAAGAGGATAAGAGTCGTTCGTCATGAAAAGAATACGGGAACGGGTGGCGTGAGAAATACCTGTATTAAAGAGGCGAAAGGGGAGTATCTGTTTTTTATGGATGGAGATGATTATCTTGCTAGTAATTCTATCATGTTACTATATGACGCCATGTTGGCAAACAATGCGGATATAGTAATGGGTAATCATCAAATGATCACGCTTGATGGGGAAGAGATATATTCTTCTACCTATCAACCGGGTCTCATCGAATCTGAATACGCCATTGCCCAATGGATGAAAGATAACAACTCCAACTATTATCCGGTTGCGACTTGGAACAAGTTGTTCAAGACATCATTCCTTAGGGATAGCGGTATCGAGTGTGTTCCATGGCATCGTCAAGAGGATATCTTTTTTGCATTGCAGACCTCTTTTGTTGTACAAAGAATCGTTACAATACCAGAAATTACCTATTACTGGGTGCAAGTAAATGGTTCTTGTATTCATAGCGAGGTGACGGAATGGCATCTAATGCAATATTTAGATATCTTTGATCGATGTCTAATTCTATGTGATGAAAAAGGAAAGACCATAGGCAGGTATCCCAAAGAACTGATTTGGATAATAACGTACAGGTATTTATGGGGATTCATCACGCTTAATACATGTAAATCTTCTTTGCTTTCGAATAAGCAGAAGAACGATTTTTTGAAACATCTAAAAGCCATTACACATTATATCAGATTCTGCGAGGAATTTGACGGGAACCAGAGATTCGTTTATACTATAATTAAAACACCTTTTCCTTATCCAATAATGAGGGTTTCATTGAAAGCTAAAGGGTTTAAACGAAAGCTGATGCGTAAGTTGAGAATACTAAGTCGCAAGGTCTTTTCAAAATGACAACGATGATAGATTTATTCGTTCCTGGTCGTTTGTGCCTATTTGGCGAGCATACTGATTGGGCCAGCAAATATCGTACAATGAATGCCGATATTATTCCTGGGGCATGCATTGTAATGGGCATCGAGCAGGGAATCTACGCTCAGGTCGAAAAAAGCACATTATTTGAGATGTATAGTGAAGCCCCGGAGATTGCCGATATCTGGGCGGACTTTGCATGTCGAATGAGTGAAACAGAGCTAAAGAGCGTCGCCAAATCTGGCAGTTTCTTTAGTTATTGTGCCGGTGTCGCAAGTTATATGCTTGAGTGGTATCAGGTTGGCGGAGTAAAGATTACACTGAAGAGAATGACTCTTCCCATGAAATCCGGATTGTCATCTTCTGCTGCTATTTGCGTCTTGGTCGCTAGAGCTTTCAACCAGCTTTATAAGCTCAATCTGAATACAATGGGCGAAATGAATATCGCTTATTGGGGAGAATTGAGAACCGCTTCTCGTTGCGGGCGATTGGATCAAGCTTGTGCCTTTGGAACGAAACCCGTTTTGATGACTTTTGATGGTGATGAAGTCGAGGTCAAGACGCTCAATGTAAAGGAGCATTTGTATTGGGTGTTTGCAGATCTTTGTGCTTCTAAGGATACCATTAAGATTCTTCGAGACCTCAACAAAGGTTTCCCCTTTGCATCCAATGAAATGGAAGAACGGGAGCAGAAAGCGCTAGGAGAAGATAACTTGCGTATTATCAATCGGGCCATCGAGTATATCGCCAAGGGTGACGCAGAGGCTTTGGGGAAACTGATGACCGAAGCGCAACATCTTTTTGATACGGCGGTCGCCCCCATGTGTCCGGAAGAATTGACTGCGCCGAAATTGCATGAGGTATTGAATGATTCCATCATTAAGGATTGGGTATATGGTGGGAAGGGTGTTGGGTCTCAAGGTGACGGCTCCGTTCAATTCTTGGCCAAGGACAAGGTTTGCCAGCAGAAAGTGATAGACTATTTGAACAGTCTCGGCATGAAAGCATATCCTCTGGACCTAAAACCGGTTCATACTGTTCGTAAGGCCATTATCCCTGTGGCTGGCTTTGGCACGAGGCTTTTTCCCGCATCCCATGCCATCAGTAAGGATTTCTTTCCGATACCAGATAAGGATGGTATGGTGAAGCCTGTGATTCTTATTCTATTGGAAGAGCTGGTGCAAAGCGGAATTGAAGAGGTGTGTCTAGTACTTGGTTCAGAAGAAGAGCGACTGAAGTATCGTGATTTCTTCGAAACGACATTGTCCGAGGAGCATCTTGGAAAATTGAGCCCTGGCATGCAAGAGTATCAGAATCGGGTTTTATCGATAGGAAGGAGGTTGCGATATGTGTACCAAAAAGAGAAACGAGGCTTTGGGCATGCCGTTTATCAAGCTGCGGATTTCGCGAATAACGAGCCTGTTTTATTGCTTCTCGGGGATACACTCTATCGAACGGACTGCAATAAGCCGTGTGCGCTTCAGATGATAGAGAGATATGAGCGCATCAATCAGTTGATGGTATCCATCCATCCTATTTCATTGGCTGAAGTTTCTCATTATGGAATCCTCTCGGGCACATGGGATGATAAGAACGAGACGGAACTCATCGTCTCTCAGATGCATGAAAAGCCCAAAGCCAGTTATGCCGAAGAGTTTTTGGGAGTGAAATGCAAAGATGGTGTACAAAAGTATATGTCGGTATTTGGTCAGTACATTCTTACGCCGGAAGTCTTTGAGCAACTTCATTCGGATATCATTAATGCAGCGGACAACAATAAAGAGATTGAACTGACTTCCGCTCTGGATAAAGTTCGAGAACGTCATGGAATGATAGGTGTTCGATTGCAGGGGCGCATGTATGACATGGGCAATTTCAACGCATTTGTCAAGTGTGTTTCAGAATTCAATCGGCAGGCTTAAGTCATCAATAGTGTGTTATGGCTCAAAAAAAATTGATGCTTCTCGGAGGAATCCGATATCTCCTGCCAGTCATAAAAACTGCGCACGAACAGGGTTATTATGTCATCACGGCTGATTATCTGCCAGACAACATCGCCCACAAATACAGTGACGAATATGTCAATGTGAGTATCATTGACAAAGAAGCAGTTTTGACGGTCGCCTTGGAGAGAAACATTGACGGCATCATGTCTTTCGGGGTGGATCCCGGTGTGGTATCCGCTGCTTACGTACAGGAGAGGATGAAGTTGCCCTCCTTTGGCCCGTTTAGAAGTGTGGAGATTCTCCAGAACAAAGATAGGTTCCGCGCTTTCCTTGGTGAAAATGGGTTTAATGTTCCCTGGGCAAAAGGTTATGATTCCATTGAATTAGCGAGACGTGACATATCTTTGTTCCTTTATCCTATAATAGTCAAGCCAACAGATTCCGCTGGATCCAAAGGGGTGACGAGGGTCGATAATGAATCGCAGCTTCTCCCTGCTTTGGAGCATGCGTTCACCCACTCCATTTCCGGACGCGTTATCGTTGAGGAGTTCATAGAAAAACTCGGCTGCTCTTCGGATTCAGACAGCATGTCTATCGAGGGAAAACTGGTTTTTGTAAGTTTCAACGCTCAGAGATTTGATGGCTCTGCTGCTAATCCTTATACGCCTGCAGCTTATACTTGGCCTTCGACCTTCTCGGAAGATCAAGAAGCCTATTTGAAGAAAGAAATCCAACGGCTTATTACGCTACTCAAACTCAAGACAGCCGTGTTTAATATTGAAGCTCGTATCGGGACTGACGGGAAACCGTATATCATGGAATTAACACCCCGTGGTGGAGGTAATAGGCTTTGCGAGATGGTTCGTTATGCTACAGGGGTGGATATGATAACGGCAATAACCCGGGCCGCAGTCGGGGATCCTATAAATCATATTGAGCAGAAACCGTATGACGGGCATTGGGCAGAGATTATCCTTCATGCGGAAAAAGCAGGCATCTTTCGTGGTCTTTGTATTGACGAGGCTCTTCCGGCTGAGATTGTTGAACAAGATTTATGGGTGAAGTCCGGACAGATGGTCAATGCTTTCAACGGAGCGAACGATGCCATCGGTACCCTTGTCCTTAAATTCAGAGATGCCGAAGACATGGAGCGGGCTGTTACCCACCAACATGAATGGCTCCAAGTAATCGTTGACTGATGCCGGCAATCGGAGGTTATTTCGAGTTAGCAGATTTCGGGGAGGGTTCCTTCCCACATATCGATGGTATCCTGCTGAATACTGGTCGCAATGCGTTGGAATATATCCTCCGTTGCCTCGGCAATGTGAAGCGAGCGTTTATTCCTTATTATGACTGCGAGGTGATTCTGGAGCCTCTAAAAAAACTACGGATCCCTTGGGTTTTTTATCATATTAACACCCATTTTGAGATGGTTGACGATATTTGTCTCCAGGATGGGGATTACATCATCGTCAATAATTTTTGGGGGATCAAAGACGCCTATGTGAACAGCCTTGCCAAGCGATATGGCGATCATTTAATTGTCGATTGTGCACAAGCATTCTTCGCCAAGCCGATTCCGGGTGTCCATTCATTTTATAGCCCCAGAAAATTCATTGGAGTTGCTGATGGTGGTATTGCTTATATGTGGGGAAAGAATGGGGCCTCTATCATTGGAACGGAAATCACGGAACTCCATGACAGTCACCTTTATATCCGGAAGGAATGCGGTGCGGAAGCCGGTTTTGAAGCATATCGGGAGAATGAACGGAAACTGGATAATCAACCTATCCGTATGATGTCGCAAACCACCGAGAGAATTCTTGACCATATTGATTATGAAAAGGTAGTCTCGCGAAGACGCGAGAACTTTGCGTACCTTCATAGCGCCCTAGGTGAAAGGAATCTTGTGGATTTGCCTGATTTACAATCATTCGCCTGTCCTATGGTCTATCCCTTTTTAGCTGACAATCCGTCATTGCGGCATAAACTGATTGAGAACGGTGTTTTCGTTGCAACCTACTGGCCGAATGTAATCCAATGGACAGGGAGTGATTCCGTTGAGTATGAATTGGCGGAAAAACTGATTCCATTACCCATCGACCAACGGTATGCTCTTGCCGATATGCGCAGAATTCTCTTGATCATGCAACGTTGAATCGATAGTGATGTCAAGTCAGAAGATCAATGTACTGGTATTTCCCTCGGAGGGAATCAATGCTATCGAGCTCCACGATGCATTGTCCTATTGTGTGAATATCTCGTTATATGGAGCTTCTTCCGTCAAGCGACACGGACGTTATATCTTTGAGAATTACATTTCCGGAATACCTAATATCGCTGAAGATGGTTTCATTGGCAAGTTCAATGAAATTCTGCAAAAGAATCGGATTGATGTTGTTTTCCCCACTCATGATACGGTTGCGTATTTCCTGGTCATGAATGCCGGAATGATTAACGCAAAGATTATTTCCGGTGATTTGTTTACAGCAGAGATTTGCAGGAGCAAAATAAAAACGCACGAATTATTCAAGGATACCGGGATTGTCCCGGGAAGGTTTTATCATCCTGTTTCGGAAAAGAGTTTATTCCCTTTATTTGCGAAACCGGATGAAGGTCAAGGTGCCGTTGGTGCCTGCATCATCAAGGATGAACAGACCTTGGAGAGCCTTGATTTCAAGCGGATGCTAATCACGGAATTCCTCCCTGGAACTGAATACACAGTTGATTGCCTAACTGACAATAACGGTAATTTGCGTTATGTCGCGCCCCGGACCAGAGATCGTATGATGGCTGGCGTCTCTGTCAGTGGGAAAACGGTCGATGCCTCTGAAGAAATCAGGCAAATTGCACAAACAATCAACTCCAGATTGCATTTTCTCGGGCTATGGTATTTTCAAGTCAAGGAAGACAAAGACGGAGTCCTCAAGTTGATGGAGATTTCCACCAGATGTGCCGGTTCAATGGCCCTAACCAGGGCAAAAGGAATCAATCTGCCTCTTCTAAGTGTATATTCTGCTATGGGAAGAGACATTGCCGTATTTGACAATGGATTCAATGTCGAAATGGAACGGTATTTTACCGGATCATACACCATCTCTGGCTTGCAGTATGATACGGTTTATATTGATTTCGATGACACCATTACGCTGAACGGCAAGGTGAACCTGAATGCCATTCGCTTTCTTTATCAATGCAGAAACAAGGGTAAGAACATCGTCCTCCTGACACGTCATATTCACGATATTCATGAAACTCTCATGCGATATGCCATCTCTGAGAGTCTTTTCTCCAGTATCGTATCGATTGATGACGGGAAACAAAAGTCTGAATACATCTCTCCCGAGAATGCCATCTTTATTGACAATATGTTTGCCGAGAGACTTGAAGTAAGTAGAATGCTTCAGATTCCCGTCTATGACGCTGATCAAATTGAGTTTTTGCTTGATCGTAGGAATTAAGGGGCTTTTTTGACAAAAGCGTATGAAAGAATACGAAAGAATCATCTCTGAGGGTGTTTTACCGGATTCTTTTTTCAAGGAAGAAACCCTCTGCGATTTTCTGGTCGACACTTCCAGAAAAAAGCTCTGGGCCATTTCTTTGGACCTTCTCTTTAAATTCGACGATATTTGTCGGAAACATCACTTGAGATATTCTCTGGCTTATGGCTCTTTGCTAGGTGTCATACGTCATTCCGGATTCATTCCTTGGGATGACGACATTGATGTGTTCTTGCCCAGGGAGGACTATGAAGTGCTAAAAACGCTGAAGGATGAATTCAATAGGCCCTATTATCTTCAAATCCCTGGAGATGATGGGTATTGCTATTCTTTCATCAGGTTGAGAAACAGTAATACGACTGGCCTAGCCTATGCTTTCAGGTATGAACACTTCAACCAAGGGATTCCTTTGGACATTTTCGTTTTGGACAACTACAACCCTGACACAATCGAGGAGGATTATAAAAAGGTTCAATCTTTGATTCGAGAATGCAGTACTTTTATGCGACGTAATTGTCCGCATCCCGACGAAAAGGATTTGCAGTATCTTGCTCAGTATCCAATCCGTCGCGAGTGTTCCGAGTTGGTTGCAGAGTTGGATGCTGCTCTTAAGAAGAATGAAGACATCGTCACTGATAAATGTATCTGTCTGTGTAATGTCGTTTATGGACTGAATCATGCCATTTTCGACAAATCACTTTACCAGAATCGAAAGGAGATTGACCTATACGGACACCCAGTCTTCATTCCGGAGGATTATAATACCGTACTGACAACTATTTATGGGGACTATATGACTCCACCTCCCATTGAAAAAAGAGGATCGTGGCATCAAGGGGCAACTTATGACCCGGACAGACCCTACACGGAGTATGTCAAAGAACTGTGGGATAAAGAGAAAGAATAGATGAAAGCGCTGATACTCAACTCCGGTCTCGGACATCGGATGGGCGTTCTGACGAGCGAGCATCCCAAATGCATGACCGAAATCTCTAGTAAGGAGACCATCCTAAGCCGCCAGCTTCGACTGATTGCTGATGCTGGTATTGAAGAGGTTGTCATGACGACCGGATACTTCGACGAGGTGTTGGTCAAGTATTGTGAGTCACTTGACTTGCCCATTCGTTTCACCTTTGTCAACAATCCTCTTTACGACCGGACAAACTACATTTACTCCATCTACTGCGCTAAAGAATACCTCGACGACGATATAATTCTGATGCACGGAGATCTCGTTTTTGAGAATAGCGTCTTCGATGCCGTCGTGAACAGTCCCGACTGTTGCATGACCGTCAGTTCGACGCTGGCTTTGCCGGACAAGGATTTCAAGGCGGTCATCCGGGATGGGAAGGTGGTCAAGGTAGGCATCGAATTCTTCGAGGATGCAATGGCCGCACAACCGCTTTATAAGTTCCTGAAAAAGGATTGGAAGGTATGGCTGGACCGGATAGTGGCATTCTGCGAAAATGGGAACCGCAACTGTTATGCGGAGAATGCTTTCAATGAGGTTTCAGGGAATTGTCCTGTCCTTCCTTTGGATTTCAAGGATAAGCTTTGTGCTGAGATTGACACGCCCGAAGACCTCGCCGTCGTTTCTGAAAGATTGCATGAGATTGAGAATCGCACGGTCTACATGTGTTTCTCGACGGACATTATCCACAGCGGTCATATCTCCATCATCCGAAAAGCCGAGAAATTGGGGAAACTCATCATCGGCGTCCTGTCCGACGAAGCCATTGCCAGTTACCGCCATTTCCCCATCCTGCCTTTCACTGAGCGAAAATCCTTGATGGAGAGTATTGCCGGCGTTTATAGGGTTGTCGATCAACAAAAACTCAGTTATGCCGACAATCTCCGGAAACTCAAGCCCACCTATGTCGTTCATGGCGATGATTGGCGGGAAGGCTTCCAGAAACCCATCCGAGAAGAGGTCATCCGCGTTCTGACGGAATTCGGTGGTCAACTCGTTGAGTTTCCTTACTCGAAAGACCAGAAATACATCGATTTGGAGAACATGTCCCGTGCGAAACTGGCTATGCCGGATATGCGTAGGGGGCGGCTTCGAAAACTAATCAATATGAAAGGCCTGGTGACTGCCATTGAAGCCCATAGTGGTATTACGGGCCTGATTGCCGAAAAGACTACCGTCCTCCAGGATGGAAAGACTTATCAGTTTGACGCTATGTGGGTTTCTTCGCTGTGTGATTCCACGGCAAAGGGTAAACCCGACATCGAACTGGTGGACATGACTAGTCGTTTCCGTACCATCGACGATATCATGGAAGTGACCACGAAACCGATTATTTTCGATGGAGATACCGGAGGACTTGCGGAACACTTCATATACACCGTTCGGTCATTGGAGCGGATGGGTGTTTCGATGGTCATTATCGAGGATAAGACCGGGCTCAAAAAGAACTCTCTTTTCGGCACTGAGGTGAAGCAGACCCAGGATAGCATCGAGAACTTCTGTGCCAAGATTTCCGCAGGAAAGAAGGCTCAGAAAACGCTCGATTTCATGATTTGCGCACGAATTGAAAGCCTTATTCTGGAGCAGGGGATGAATGATGCGTTGATCCGCGCCTTTGCCTATGTGAATGCTGGTGCAGATGCAATCATGATTCATAGCCGCAAGAAAGATCCAACTGAAATCTTTGAGTTTGTTGCCGCATTCCGAAAGAAGGATACCATGACACCCATCGTCGTTGTTCCGACTTCTTTCAATACGGTTACGGAAGATGAGTTCAAAGCTCGCGGTGTCAATGTGGTCATTTATGCAAACCAGCTTACTCGCACGGGTTTTCCTGCCATGCAGAATGCCGCCCGAACTATCCTTGAATACCATCGTGCTAAAGAATGTGACGATATGTGCATGTCTATCAAGGATATTATTACTTTGATTCCGGAAGAGTAAACATGATTCGTCCTCAATACTTCATCGAGACTTTAGCTGCGCACGGCATAGATTTCTTCGCTGGTGTTCCGGACAGCTTGCTGAAGAATGTCTGTGCTTATCTATCAGACAATCTGGATGAAAAGCATAATATCATTGCCGCTAACGAAGGAGGTGCGATTGGCATTGCCTCCGGTTATCATCTGGCCACCGGCAAGATTGGCTGCGTGTATATGCAGAACTCGGGTGAAGGTAATATCATCAATCCTCTTGCCTCGCTTACGGACAAGGAGGTTTACAATATCCCTGTTTTGTTATTGATTGGCTGGCGTGGACGCCCCGGCGTCCATGATGAGCCACAGCATGTGAAACAAGGGAAAGTGACTCTTTCACTCCTTGATACGATGGGCATTGCCTATGATGTGCTGAGCAAAGAAGAAGAGAAGGCTGGCCAGCAGATTGCCGAGGCCGTTTCCCGGATGAAGGCAACAAATGAAGTTTATGCGCTGGTCATCGAGAAAGATACTTTTGAGACATATACTCTACAGACTGAGCGTCAGAACAGTCTGACGCTCAGCCGTGAGGAGGCCATCCAAACGGTAGCCGCCGAATTGGATGAGAAAGATTTGATTGTGTCCACGACCGGCATGATTAGTCGGGAGCTATTCGAATACCGGACTGAAAAAGGCCAAGGTCATGAACGGGATTTCCTGACAGTCGGCTCCATGGGGCACGCCTCCCAGATTGCTCTCGGTATCGCCCTGGAGAAACCTGACCGACGGGTTTGGTGTTTTGACGGCGACGGTGCCGTCATCATGCATATGGGTGGAATGGCTATCATAGCGGAGAAGGCTCCTAAGAACTTCGTGCATGTCGTCTTCAACAACGGCGCACATGATTCCGTCGGCGGTCAGCCGACGGTGGGGCTGGACATTGATCTTTGCGCTGTTGCGAAGGCAGTCGGATACCGGACATCGTTCAGCGGGGACAATCGGGAAGACCTCCTTGCCATGCTGAGCCGGATAAAAGAGCTGGACGGGCCTGTCTTCATGCAGGTGTGTGTCAAAAAGGGAAACCGGAAAGACCTTGGCCGTCCTACGACAAGTCCCATTCAGAATAAAGTCGCTTTGATGGGCTTTTTGAAAGATTAGCGCAATGCAGACAATCTTCAGCGGCATTTCCCATCTTTCCGGCATTTTGGAGAGGACCCATTGCGGGAAACTGTTTCTGGTGGTGGATTCCTCGTATCCTTTCTTGAACATCAAGGAGTATGTCGAGGCCTTGCCGGTCGCAGGGAAGGTGTTTTTCAGTGGTTTTACCCCGAACCCGCTCTATGAACAGGTTTGTAAGGGTGTTGAACTGTTCAAGACCACATCTTGTGACGCGATTCTCGCGGTGGGTGGAGGCAGTGCCATCGATGTTGCCAAGTGTATAAAACTGGCTGTTTTGGCAGAGGAGGGCGACAAGGCTCTGATTCCTCCATTGGTTTCGCAGCTGTTGCCTATCGAGGGGAGCAGGATTCCCTTCATCGCCATTCCAACCACGGCCGGTACCGGCAGTGAGTCCACCCACAACGCCGTGATGTATTATGAAGGCGCCAAGCAGACCGTTACCAACGATGGTGTCCTTCCGGATTATGCCGTGCTGGAGCCCTCTGTCTTAAAGACACTTCCTTTATATCAGAAGAAGTGCACGATGATGGATGCCCTTTGCCAGGGGATAGAGTCTTGGTGGTCTGTGAACTCGACGGACAAATCGAAAGAATACTCCCAGAAAGCGGTACAACTCATTATGGCTAATTGGAAGAAGTATATTTTCGAAAATGACGACGAGGCGGCTGCTCAGATTATGAAAGCCGCCAATTACAGTGGCCGGGCTATTAATATAGCCCAGACGACTGCTGCACATGCTATGAGTTACAAAATCACGTCGATGTATGGATTACCTCATGGTCATGCTGTCGCTGTGTGCTTGCCGGAGATTTGGGAGTATATGCTGAGCCATATGAATCAAGTAAAAGATTTACGAGGAGAGTCATATTTAAAAAAAGTCTTTTCAGACATTTCATTGGCTATGGCAGTGGAGAGTGTGGCTACCGCCATTTCTACGTTTCGTCAGATGATGAGGGATATGGAGTTGGTGAATCCGGAGTTTGAGAATAAAGAGTTGGAGTGTAGTATCTTATCTCATTCAGTCAATCCCATTCGTTTAAATAATAATCCAGTCAAATTATCATCCGTTGTCATAAGATTATTATACTCAATTATTGTCAAGTAGTAGTATGCGTAGTTTCTCCCTATACGTTTCTTTTATAGTCTTGTTTTTTATATGCTTTGAGGCATGTGCTCCATCAAGAGCCGAATTAGTGGTTGATAATACAGATCATATCATTGTTCTTGCATTTGACGGTTGGGGATCTTCATCATTTGACGCCGCACAGATGCCTTTCCTGAAGGGTATGCTTTCGAATAGTGCGTGGTCCTTGCATAAGCGATCTATCCTTCCTTCTTCCAGTGCCTGTAATTGGGCAACAATGTTCAAAGGTGCTGGTCCCGAAGCGCACGGATATATCGATTGGGATACAAGAAAACCTGCTTTTGAGGTGACTCATACGGATGAGAAAGGCAATTTCCCGTCGTTCTTCTCAATTTATAGAGAGGCATTTCCGGAACGAGAAATGGGTTATTTATATCAGTGGGAGGGTATGAAGTATATCTTTGATATGGATGATTTCAATTATACGGAGCAGTTCCCGATTTCCGATGCCGGAAGCGATGCTATGCGGGATGCTGCTACCTCCTATATTATTGATAAGAGGCCTTCTTTGGCTGTCTTTGTTTGGGTTTATCCGGATCATGTTGGCCATTCATTCGGGTGGTATACCGAAAAGTATATGAATGAACTCAATCACATTGATTCCATTATTGAACATGTTGTGAATTCTTGCAAAGAAGCAGGAATCTACGAGAATACCCTGTTTGTCATCACTTCCGACCATGGGGGCCACGATAAGGTTCATGGTCAAGCCGTCATGTCCGATCTTGAAACCCCATTTGTCCTGTTTGGCAAGGGGGTCCATCCCGGCGAGATACAGTCATCGCTGATGCAGTACGATGTTGCGGCCATATTGGCTGATTATCTGCATCTCCGTCATCCTGATGGATGGAGAGGGAAGACGCCTGAGGGTTTATTGTTATAGGACAGCTCTCTGCCTGAATAGTATCTGGTCAAATTAGTATATGCGCTTTTGTGATGAACAATGAATACAGATATACTGTGTCCATAAGATGTATGACATATAATCATGTGTTGTACATTGAAAATGCTCTCGAAGGGTTCTCCAAACAGAAAACAAGTTTCCCTTTTGTCGCTGTAGTTATGGACGATGCCTCAACAGATGGTAATCAAGATGTCATTCTTGACTTTTTTAACAAGCATTTTTACACAGAAGAAGAGGGCGTCTCGTGGAGCAGAGAGGATGATTATGCCAGGTATTATTATGCTAGGCACAAGGACCATCCGAATTGTTTTTTTGCAGTTTTATTATTGAAGCAGAATCAATTCAAAAAACCTTCAAAAGTAGAGCATATTAAAGAATGGGAAAAGGATTCAAAGTATATTGCAATGTGCGAAGGGGATGATTATTGGACAGACCCTATAAAGTTGCAAAAACAAGTTGAGTATTTGGATTGTCATCCGGAAATAGGTCTTTGCTATACTGATTACAATCATCTTGATCAGTCATCCAAAGTGTTGACGTCGTCCATGTTCGAAGGTCATGACAAGTATCGTACAACTTTGTACGAACAGTTTCTTTTGAAACCGGGTTATCTTGCTCCTATGACTTGGTTGTTTAGAAGTGAACTGAGTGATTTGCTCAAGAACTCAACCGTTTTTAGTGATGGATCTTATGCTTTTATGTTGGAGTTCATGCAGAATTCGCAAGTCTCTTATTTGCCGATTGTCACTGCAACATATCGTTCCCATGCTGGGAGCGTATCTTCTCCAACAAATGTTAAGGCATCGTGGTCTTTTTTCAAAGGCGTTTTTGACACTCAACTGTATTATTCACAAAAATACCCATGCTCTGAAGATTTGCAACGGAGAGTGAAGATACAAGGTTATCTCAAGTGGCTTCCTATCGCTATAATGGCGGACCAACATGCCTTTGTTGAAGAAGCTAGAGACTTTTTTGAATCACAGGATATGGACATCAGTTTAATAATCAGTAAGCTTGAGGAGGGGGAGAAAAGGAAGAAGTCTTATGCCTATAGGATTGGAAAGAAGTTGATGTCTCCTTTTTCTTTTTTGCGTAGACTGATAGGTTAAAGTCCATGATTCTCTTGAGATGATGAAGGTGAGTAAAATCAAAGAAAGAATTCGCTTGTGGGCCCAAATTGACCTTTTCCAATCATTTAAGTATTGGCTCAAGCTTCGCTATCCTCGTTGTTCCAAGTTCTACATCTATCCCAAGTCCAACGTAAGAATTGAGAAAGGTGGTGTGCTTGATATCAAGAAGGGCCATTTTTTGGTAAATGAGAGTTGGATAAAGGGACGGAAACGGCAATATATTTCACAACTCGTTGTCAATAAAGACGCGAAACTAATAGTTGAAGGATCTTTTGGGATGTATCAGGGGGCATCCATCTACCTTGCTCCCAATGCGGAGATGCTGATTAAAGGGCAATCTTTCATCAATACGAATACGGTTATCAACTGTTTCTCGAGGATTGAAATCGGTAAAGGAACTGTTATAGGGGACGACGTAAGGATACAAGATTCTGATAATCATGGAATCTTTGAGTCTGGTGAATTGAAGAAAATGTCTGCGCCCATTATCATTGGAGATCATTGTTGGATTGCGAAAAATGTAATCATTCTCAAGGGCGTAACAATCGGTGACGGAGCGATTATTGGCGCGGGTGCGGTGGTTGTCAAGGACATTCCCGCCAGATGCCTGGCCGTCGGGAATCCGGCGCATGTCATAAAAGAGGATGTCGAATGGAAATAACGCCGAAAAGTGTTTATGTGATTGTCGTCACTTATAGGGGGCGTCAATGGTACGATATGTGTTTTCGCTCTTTGGGCGAATCGAAGTGTGCTGTCCATACCGTTGTGATTGACAATGCTTCGGGAGATGGAAGTGCAGATTATATCCGCGAGAATTATCCCGACATCCATTTGATAGAATCAGACAGCAATCTCGGTTTCGGCAACGCGAATAATCTTGGTATCAAATATGCTTTGGAGCAAGGATGCGACTACGTCTTTCTCCTGAATCAGGATGCATGGGTAGAGCCGGAGGCTATCGAGAAATTGATACAGGTTCATCTGCAACATCCCGAGTATGGGATCTTGAGTCCGATGCATATGACAAAGGAGAAGGATCATCTTAACTTCCTTCTTGATGACGGGAACCGGAATTTTGAGCTGTTGAGTGATTTGTTTTTTGGTACCGTCAAAGATGTTTATGAAATTGAATATGTGAATGCTGCAGGATGGCTCATCTCTCGGGATACATTGATGACGATAGGAGGGTTCTGTCCCATCATTTTCCATTATGGAGAAGATGATGACTATCTGCATCGGATGAAGTATCATGGTATCAAAGTCGGCATTTGTCCACATGCCCGAATGGTCCATGATTCCAAGAATAGACTTGGGGAGGCTATTCGGCTGTTTAAGAAGGCGAACGAAGAAAGGATAGACGAGTATTTGGATATTAACAAAAATATCGACTTAAGCGTATTCAAACGTCGTTTTCTATTCAAAGGTATTGCCTCGCTGTTTAAATGGAAAATAAAACAGGCGGAGGAGTGTTTCAAGAGATTTAAGTTCCTTGCAAATAAAGGAGAAGATATTGAACGTTGTCGTTCACAGCATATGATCAAACAATCCAATTGGTTGGTATGAAGAAACTGTTGACAGAAGTTTTATCCCAGATAGAAAACAACCCCTTCGGGGAAGCTTTCTTCATTGATAATGTCTATTATACATACGAGCATTTCGGGAATAGGATCGCCGCAATCCGTAGTTGTCTGGCGGGACTTCCCGAAGAGGATAGAATTGTGGGCTTGGCGATTCATGATGACATAGATACTTATTCCGCCATATTTGCTCTTTGGATGGACGGTCGTGCTTATGTCCCGTTGCACCCTTATCATCCATTGGATCGCAACAAGGAGATTATCCGACAGATTGGCATTACAACGGTTATAGATTCTGCAGAGGACTCTCCATATTTGGATTATGGTATTGTCAATGCAAAATCTTGCCAAAATCAAGGATTGGAAATAGGTGCTCCTATTGATACGGAGAATTCAGAATTGGCATATGTCCTTTTTACTTCCGGGAGTACCGGCGTGCCTAAAGGTGTCTGCATTTCGCGAGGGAATGTAGCCGCCTTCATGGATTCCTTCTGGAGGACAGGAATTACAATCGGAACAGAGGATAGGTGTCTTCAATGCTTTGACCTGACCTTTGACGTGTCCGTTCAGTCTTATTTGGTTGCGTTGACGCGTGGAGCATGTGTGTACACGGTTCCATATGGTCAAGTCAAATACCTGTATGTTGCATCTTTAATCCAGGAAAAACGGATTACTTTTGGAGCCATGGCTCCTTCGATGCTTGCCTACCTCCGCCCTTATTTTGATGAGTTTGATGCGACGAGTCTTAAGCATTGTATCCTCACAGCGGAGGCTTGTCCAGTCGACTTGCTGGAGGATTGGTTCAAGTGTGCATGCAATGCAGAACTCTACGATTTCTATGGGCCTACAGAGGCGACGATTTATTGCACGTATTATAAACTTGACCGCCATGGAGAGAATCTCTCCATCAATGGTGTCATTTCAATAGGCAAGCCCCTTGAACATGTCAAGGCTGTCATTCTCGATGAAGAGGGGAGAATTCTACCGCCCGGTCAGAAGGGAGAGTTGTGTGTGGCGGGAGATCAAGTTACGCCCGGATACTGGAACTTCCCCGAGAAAAATGCTTCATCTTTCTTTATTAAGGAGATTGATGGGATTCGTTACCGTTTTTATCACACGGGAGACCTCTGTTATTGGGATGCATCTGGTAATATCATGTATATCGGCCGTATAGACCAACAGGCAAAGATACAGGGATTCCGGGTGGAGTTGTCAGAGATCGAGTTCCATGCCAGGCATTTCTTTCAGGAGGAGAAGCGGGTTTTGGCAATTGCATTCAATAACGAAAAAGGCTTGACTGAAATAGCTTTGTTTATAGAGTCAACTCCATGCAGCATTGATGATCTGACCCGTTATCTGCGTACCAAGATGCCGAGTTATATGATTCCGTCCCGATTTATCTTTGAACCGTTTTTCCCATTGAACAGTAGTGACAAGGTCGATCGTAACAAATTGAAACAAAAACTAATATAATATGCAACGTCAAGAGATAGAGGCACGCCTCCAACCTATTTGCCGCGAGGTGTTCGAAAAGCCGGAGTTGGAGTTGAATGATGAGTTGGACGCCACTCGGGTAGATACTTGGACATCTTTGTCTTTCATGCAGCTTCTCACGAGAACGGAGGAGGAATTCGGTTTCCGGTTCAAGATGACAGAGCTGTTGAAGATCCGTAATATCGGTTCGTTGATTAACGCAATTTCTTCGCATTTATAGTTGCATTATGGAAGAGAATGTTCAGTTAAGAACATTTAATGTTGGAGATCTTAGAGAGTGGCTGCTGCATGGACATCCTGCGGAGGGCTTGTCTTCGGCGGTAATCACTCCGACAAGAGCATATGCTATTCTGAACAATCCTTTCGTCACAGACGAAATGCCGGTCGTTTGTTGTTTATATGTGAATGGAGACGTGGCTGCTTTTACCGCAGCGTTTCCTGACATACTTCAGAAGCCGGAAGGACGCCTGGCATGGTGGTTCTCCACGTTATGGTGCAACCCCTGTTATGAAGGACGGGGATATGGACTGATTGTTGTCGGCACTTTGGCAGAATCCCTTGGTGAAGGCAACTGCTTTGATGCGGAAGGAGCTCATGAGACCGTGGAGATCTTCAAGATGCTGGGCATGAAGACTGTCTATTTCCCTCGTTATATCCATTCCGGGAAGCAGATTAACCCGAATTCTTTCAAGGGGAAAATAGCAAGGATGTTGGAACTGTTTCAGCATTTTTCCCATTACTTTTCAGAGAAAAGGAAAATATTGAAATTGGCTAATACCAATTATACCATAAAGTATCAGCGGTTTGTGGATGATGAGTCTTATGATTTCATCCGGGGCCATTCTCAGAGTGACATCTTGCTTCGGAGCAAGAAAGCCCTTGACTGGATATTGAAATACCCTTTCATGCTTGAGACCCAGGATGTGCGAAAGGTTGAAAAGGAGAATGCGTTCCCCTCTTTTACGGGGGTGTATCGCCCGTCTTTTGTCAAGATATTCAGCGAAAATGTCCTCGTTGGGGTTGTGTATTGGGTTCATAAGGAGAAGATTTTCTCAGTCAAGTATCTTTATTATCACAGACACTTCTCCGAGATCGTTTTTTCTGCAGTAATGGAGCATTGTGTCATGTCCGGTGCAACGTCTTTTGAAACTGGAGATCAAGATTTGTCGGTTTTTGTTCAATCGTTGGGTCTGTTCACGAAAAATAGGATCCATAATATATCGTTGTCATTCCCGCAAGAAGCTTTGACGGAAACAGACGGTACGCTTCAGGCAGGAGAGGGAGATATGTTTGTTTAGTATGTCTTTCAGAAATCTGGTTAGAAAGGTCAGGCGACGTTTGATTCGTCTTCGGCTGAAACCCATCCGCGTTTTCTGCCTTCATCAAGTTTGCCCGGAACGCGATCCGGTGAGGTGTTTCGAATGCGATTGGGTTCAATCGGACTTGTTCATGAGAAAAGTACTGGAGATGAAGCAGGTTTATTCTTTCATTTCTCTCGAGGAGGCTCGAAATAAGTTGAAGAAAGACAAGTTTCGGAGTAAGAAGTATGCAGTTTTGACTTTTGATGATGGCTATTCTTCCTCTTTCGCTGTTTTGAAATGGTTGGATGGTCAAAGGATTCCATTCACATTATTCCTCAATGCCAAGTATTTGGATGGTATATCTTGTAGTGAACACGTATTGGATCTTGCTCGAATCGGCATTCCCGACATGACGGAGGAAGAATTGGCAGATGGCTTTTATCTCACGAATAAGGAATTGTGTTCTTTGTCAAGTCCTTTAGCAAGTATTGCATCACATGGTTATGAACATGTCAATGCGTTGTCGTTGGATAGCTGTGGTTTTATGGACGATGTCAAGAATAACTTTTCTGTTTTGAATAAGTTTTTCAAGACAATTCCGTTCCATGCTTATACATGGGGGGCTCATACACCGGAAACCGATTCGGTCTTGAAGGAAATGGGAATAATCCCGGTGTTGATGGATGGTGAAATGAATTATAATGAAGCAGGCTTCATTCACCGTGAAACGTTCCCCATATAATAGTTTTTTCGAATTCCTCTGAAAGTAGTATGCTGCAGACCCCTGTTTTGCTGATAACGTTCAATCGCCCGGATCATGTCTCGCGGGTGTTGTCTGTCGTTCGTGACGTTCGTCCCAACTCGTTGTTTGTGTTTCAAGACGGTGGGCGGGATGGATGCGTAGAAGATAAACAGAAATGCAGAGAGGTGCGTTCTGTCATTCAATCACTTGTAGATTGGGAATGTAATCTCCGGACTTATTATTCGGAGATCAATTTAGGCTGTGGCCCAGGGCCTGCGGCTGCGATCTCCTGGTTTTTTGAGAATGTGGAACAGGGTATCATCTTGGAAGATGATGCTGTTCCGCATCCCGAGTTTTTTCAGTATGCCTCAGTCCTGTTGAATAAGTATAAGGACGATCCTTCTGTCCGTGCTATCGGCAGCATGAATATCGACACTCAACGATGGGGGGATGGTTCGTATTATTTCAGCATGATGAACCGGAATCTATGTGCATGGGCTACTTGGAGGAGGGCGTGGGTTTCTTTTGACATTCATATGAAAGGCGTTTCCCGCCATCAATTGTCAAAGGCTCTGCGCTACTATCATTGTGGACTCCTGGAAAGAGAGTATTGGTGCCATTGTCTGGATGTCGTCCATGAAAATGGATGTGATGGGAAGAGTTGGGATATGCAGTTTTTCATGTCTATTTGGTTGAATCATGGGAAGGGGGTGATTCCGAATGTGAATTTGTCCAGCAATATTGGAACGGTTGGAGAGGGTACACATGCTATGGTTGCCGGTAATATTATTGACAATGTTCCGACAAGTCCGATTTTCCCATTGTCAAGCCCCTCTTCGGAAGATGTGCAGCACGAGGCGGACCGACAGTTCCATTTCATGTATTTCGAGCCATATCGCAAGAATTGGAAATGGTATAGAATCGCCTATGTCCTTCTTAACAATCGGTTAAAGAGGTTACTCGGGCACAAGGGGCCATGGATTAAGAAGAAACCATGAGATTCAAGTATTTATTACAGAAGTTGTTCGGCACGTTTTTGAACGAGCCGATATTCTTGCCGAACAAGACTGTGGGCTTTTCGCTGGTGAAATCGGAAAGGGAGAATTGCATTATTGGGGAGCACGCGCGTGTCTATTCTCCTTTTAATCTCCACAATATTCGGTTGGGAGATTATTCCTATATTGCCCATAATAGCTTGGTGGGTAATTGTGAAATCGGAAAGTTCTGTTCAATTGGCCCACATTTCTGCTGTGGGCTGGGAATACACCCCATAACTGGAATTTCCACCTCTCCGATGTTCTATTCTGTGGCAAAGCAGAACGGGGTTGCACTTTGTGATGAAAACAAAGTCAAGGAATCATGTCATACAGTTATTGGGAATGATGTCTTTATTGGTGCAAATGTAACAGTTTTGGATGGTGTCCATATTGGAGACGGGGCAGTCATAGGAGCGGGAGCGGTCGTTACGAAAGATATCCCTCCGTACGCAGTTGCGGTTGGCGTTCCTGCCGAGGTCCGTAAGTATCGTTTTGACGAAAAGACCATCAACTCTCTTTTAAGGAAGCAATGGTGGAATGGTACTGCTGAAGATATCAAGCGGGTCGAGGAGTGTTTTTGGGATGTTGACAGATTTCTGAATTGTGAAGTTTAAGGTACTTTCTAATTTGAAGCGTCATGGCTGTCAGGCTTTCAATAATAACGATTAACAGAAATAATGCTTCCGGACTTGAGAAGACGATACAAAGCGTCCTCTCTCAAACATATAGTAGTATTGACTATGTTGTTGTAGATGGCGGCAGCACGGATGGCAGTATCGAGGTTATCCGGAATTATGAGGGCTTGTTTGACGGAAGAATGAAATGGATTTCGGAACCGGACACGGGCATTTACAATGCGATGAATAAGGGTATCGGAATGGCGACTGGGGAGTATTTCCAGTTCCTGAACAGCGGAGATTGCCTGGTTGATAATGAAGTTACCGGGAAGATGTGCGAAGCCTTGACAGCCAAAGGGTATCCGACGATCGTATATGGGAATATGCTTAAGAATATGCCGTCCGGAAAGATTGTCAGGGACCGTTGCTTTGCTGGTCACAGCATTTCTTTTCTTGGGTTTTACAATGGATCATTGAATCACTCTTCGGCGTACATTCATCGAAGCTTATTCGACAAATATGGTATGTATGACGAATCCCTCAGAATAGTTTCTGATTGGAAGTGGTTTTTGCAGGCCATCATTTTGGGACGTGAAAAGCCCATATATGTCGATATTGACGTCTCGCTTTTCGATATGAATGGTATTAGCGAGACAAACAAAGAATTGAATAAGCAAGAACGGGAACAGGTTCTGGCCCAGTTGGTGCCACCTGCCATTCTGGCCGATTATGAAGAGTGGGCATTTCCCATCGAGCAGATGAAGCGGCTGAAACGACATGCTTGGGCATATAAAATGGTTTGGTTTCTCGAGAGATGCCTTTTCAAGATAGAGAAGCGAAAGAAATGAGGTTTTCTGTCATTATACCGCTTTACAACAAAGCTCCATATGTGAATAAGGCGCTTGAGAGCGTTTTATCGCAGACCTTCCGTGATTTCGAACTCATAGTTGTGGATGATGGCAGCACAGACGAGTCTTTGGCCATAGCTCAATCTGTTTTGGATAAATGTGATCTGCCTCATCGACTGATTCATCAGGACAACACAGGTGTTAGTACGGCCCGAAATAATGGTGTGGCCGTGGCACAAGGAGATTTTGTCTGTTTCCTTGATGCGGATGATTGGTGGGCGCCGACGTTTTTGGAGAGAATGGATGAATTGATTTTGGCCTATCCGAATGCGGGAATTTATGGGACGAATTACTACTATGTCAAGAACGGAGTCGAGAAGGTTTGCCTTGCAGGAATAGACACGGGATATATTAATTATTGTAAAGTCTATGCAGAGCGGTTGAGGATGCCTTTGACATCTATCTCCGTTTCTATCTCAAGAGATATCTTTAATAGTTATAAGGGTTTTAATGCTGCATTGAAATTAGGCGAAGATTTTGATTTGTGGATCAAGATAGCCCTTCATTCCAAGGTGGCGTTTCTGAACGAACCGTTGGCTTATTACAATCAGGATGTCGACCCCGCATGGAGAGGAACAGGCCATTTAGTCCCTCCCCAAGAGCATATGCTATGGAACTTGGATTACTTGTCAGAAGAAGAAAGGACAAATCCGGATTTCAAGGAATTGATCGATAACCTTCGGACGTACAGTTTGATGCCTTATTATCTTTCCGATCATTTTTGTGAGGATGCAAGACGGGAACTCGCTAAAGTTGATTGGTTTCACCAGTCTTTAAAGAATCGTTTTTTATACAGAATGCCAGTGTCTCTTTTGAAAATGCGGCATTCATTTCTCAAATTGTGCTCTGCTTTCAAGCAGCGGTTGGTTAGAACATCATGATTCCGAAAATTATCCATTATTGTTGGTTCGGTCGTGGGCCGATGCCGGAATTGGCGAAGAATTGTATTGAGTCTTGGCATAGGTTTATGCCGGATTATGAGTATAGGTTGTGGAATGAAGACTGTTTTGACATAGAGAGCGTCCCTTATGTCAAAGAAGCGTATGAGTCTGGAAAATATGCTTTTGTTACAGATTATGTCCGTCTTTATGCCCTCTACACGGAAGGGGGGATCTATATGGATACAGATGTGGAAGTTCTGAAGCCGTATGATGATCTACTGACACTCCCGGGTTTTACCGGATATGAAGGCAGCAAGAATCTGCCCCCCGTTACTGGCACTATGGCGAGTGAGTCCGGAAATGCCTGGGTAAAAGAGCAGCTTGATTCTTATCAAGATGCACATTTCCTTATGCCTGATGGGACATTGGATACTACGACTAATACTACCCGCATTACTCGAATAATGAAGGAAGGCGGATTCGTCCCCAATGGCGAGATGCAGGTTTATAAGGACATGCATATCTTCCCCGTTGAGTATTTCTGCCCAAGGCAAACCTCTGGCGAGATTTTGATTACGGACAATACCTATTGTGATCATCATTTTATGGGAACCTGGGACGATAAAAGAAAGGTTAACTTTATTTTCAGATTACTTGGACCCAAAGTAATGATGTTTTTAATTAAACTGAAACGCAAAATCATAGGATAAAAGATGATTCCATTTTTTCCTAAACAAGTATCCTCTCGTGCAATCATTGTATATCTGGTTGCTCTTCTTTCGGTGAGTTTGTTTTACTCATCGTTTACCATGAAATTCGGGTATATTGCGCTGGGAATAGCGAGTGTTGTCGGGTTTTTTCTATTAACATATCAGTGGAGTAGTAGTTGGAGGAGCATTACAGAAAAAAGATTTATTGAGTATTTGTTTTTTATTGCGATATTCCTTCGTATCGTTTGGGTGATTGCTTCTTATTACTACTATATTCAAGTGACTGGGCAACCTTTCGAAATAGATACTGCGGATGCTCTTAGTTATCACGAAGAAGCTCAATGGCTTGTGAAAGAGGGGTGGCCCTTTACATTGAATTATTTATTTGGGAATTCATTTCGCGGAATCTCCGATTCAGGGTATCCCCTTTACTTGACGATCATCTATAGCCTCTTTGGGCCTAGCATCATTATTCCTCGAATCATGAAGGCGTTCCTTAGTGCATATACTTGCATTTTAATATATCGCCTTTCTTCCAGGATATTTGGAGATGAGACTGGGCGGATGGCCGGGATTATGGCAGCATTGATGCCCAATCTTATTATCTATTGTGGATACCATCTGAAGGAAACGGAAATGCTTTTTTTGGAAGTTGCTTTTTTGGAGAGGATGGATTATTTGATACGTAGTAGAAAAGTATCTTTTAAGAGCATTCTTCTTCCTTCGCTCTTGGCACTTAGCCTTTTCTCCTTCAGAACTGTACTTGGCGCGGCCGCCGTGTTTTCTTTTGCTACAGTATTGGTCTTTTCCAATGCCCCTACAATGAAAAAAGGATGGAAAAGGACGGCACTGATCGCTTATGGTATTTTGGGACTGATTGTTGTGGGAGGAGGAACGATTATGACGGAAGTCGAGGGGATGTGGGAAGAACGTGAAGACAACGCTACCAGCAAAAGATATGAGCAAACGGTCCGCGGCAATCAATGGGCTCATTACGCGACCGGTACAGTAATGGCTCCGATGGTGTTCGTCCTTCCTTTTTCGACGATGGTGGATGTGGATCAGCAGTATGCGCAACAAACCAAGCATGGTGGTAATTTTATTCGAAATTTCATGGGATTCTTTGCCTTGATTGCCATTTATGAGGCAGTGAGACGAAAAAAGTGGCGGGATTTCGTTCTAATAGGATCATTTGTCTTAGCCTATCTTGGTGTGGTGTCTTTAAGCGGATTCAGTAATTCCGAACGCTTTCTACTGCCCGGCCTACCTTGTTTAATCATGATGTGGGCATATGGCATATCTGCCTTAAGAGAAAAAACATATAGATTGCTGACTCCATGGTGTTTCTTGGTTTTTGCCATGGAATTTGGTTGGGCATTCTTTAAACTTGGTAGCCGAGGTCTGCTTTCATGAGAATACTTCAAATAGCCAACTATAAAGAAGGGGTTGGTGGTATCGCCGTTCAGGTCAAGCGTCTTGCTGACAACCTTCGTCTTGAGGGAATTGAGTGTGATATCCTTAGCACGAAAGGTTCCCTATTCGATCGTCTAAAGGCCGTTGTCTCTTTAGTATGTAGGGGAAGAAGATATGATGTGTTTCATGTTCATTGTTGTTCGTATCGTGGTTTTTTCCCGGCTATTGTTGGGGTTGGTATTGGACATTTTTTGAAAAAACGTATCGTCTTGACCTATCATGGCGGTGAAGCGGAAGGCTTTTTCAAAAAAAGGACTCGACTTGTAAAGAACACTTTGTCAAAGACGTCGGCAAATATAGTTTTATCTGGTTTTATCGGAGATATCTTTGACCGATATGATATCCCCTATGTCATCATTCCCAATATTATCGAATTGAATAAGGATGCTTTCTTTGAGAGAAGCACAATCCGTCCTAACTTTATCAGTACGCGATTATTGACCGATACTTATAATATAGAGTGTCTGCTCAAGGCTTTTAGAATTATCAAGATGACATATCCAGACGCTCATTTGACTGTTTTAGGGGATGGACCTTTGAGGGGTTCTCTTGAGCAGTTTGTGGTGGACAACCAGATCCCGGATGTGACATTCGTCGGTCAAGTTGACAATGATGGAATCTATGATTATCTGTCCCAAGCGGACATGATGGTTTCTTCTTCCCATTTTGACAATATGCCCGTTTCCATCATGGAGGGATTCAATGCCGGATTATTAGTTATTGCCAGCAATGTCGGAGGCGTCCCGTTTATGATTGAAGATGGATTCAATGGGCTTCTTTTTGAAGACGATGATTCGGAGATGCTTGCCCAAAAGATGGTGTTTGCGATAGATAATCAAGAATTATCAAAACAGATGATTCATAACGCCCACGAGGGACTATCTCATTATAGTTGGTCGGAGAATAAAGATAAATACTTTCAGTTATGTCAAGGTTGAGAGAAGCGGTTCTGTTGAATGTGTTGTTGCCTATGGGGGAATTGTTCCAGGGGACTTGTGCCATGAAGTGGTATAAGAAGATTGACACAATGAGCCATTGGGGGACTGTCGAGATTGAAGAGTGGCAAGACGCGCAATTGCGGAGTTTCGTCAGACATGCTTATGATCATACTGCTTACTACCATCAGTTGTTTGATCGATTGGGAATAACTCCTGATGACATTCATGGTAGACGGGATTTGAGAAAAATCCCGATTATTACGAAAGAGATTGTCAATGAGAATTACGAAAACTTGATTCCGGACAATCTTTCCTCTTTCAGATACCGATTGAGCCGGTCCGGAGGAACGACTGGTATCCCGATGCAGTATTATTGCGATGAGAATGTCTGGGGATATGTGACTGCGGCAAAAATGTATTATTGGAAAAAGACAGGGTATCGGTATGGTGATCCTTTCATCGCGCTTGGAAGTGCGTCATTGTTTTCTCAGAAGCCCTCTTTGCCGAGACGGATCTATGACAGGCTGAGAAATGAGCATCCGTTGAATTGTGTCAATCTTACAGACGATATCTGTGCCGAGTATTGCGAGTACATTGATGCTCATCATATCCGCTACATCTACGGATATGCTGCGGCAATTTATATGTTTGCCGTATATGTTAGGGAACACAGATTAGATGTTAAAGGGATCCGTGGAGTATTCACGACATCCGAGAATCTCACTGACAATTACAGGACAGTCATTGAAGAGGCCTTCCATTGTAAAGTAATGGATTGCTATGGGGCGAGAGATGCAGGTATTACAGCGTATGAAATTCATCCTCATTGTTATAATATTGGTTATAATACCATCGTTGAGATAGAGAATGAGATTGCTGATCATGTGGGAAGCGTTGTTTGCACGAATCTCTTAAATTATAGTTTCCCTTTGCTTCGTTATCAATTTGGTGATGAGGCGGAGCTTTTTCCCGAAGACGAAGTGAAAGATTATAATGGGCAGCAATTCAAAAGAATCCTGGGGAGGACTTCCCATGTTTTACGTCTTGAGAACAACCATAAATTGACCGCTACGGGAATTTCCATGATAATGAAAGAGTTTGATGTCGCTGCCTTTGATATTCAAAAAACGGGGGTGAACGAAGTCCTCCTTCGACTTCAGATTATTCCCGGAAAATACAAGGAAGAGCAAGAGGCTCTTATCATAAAGACACTGAAAAAGTATTTGGGTGATGATTGTGCCCTGATGGTGGAAAAGGTCCCGAAGTTTGAGCCGAACAAAAATGGGAAAAGGACCTATTTTATGGTGTAGTCAAAAGGTTTGTTCTATTCTATGAAAATCCTTGTTTATCTGGGCCATCCTGCCCATTTTTACAATTACAAGAATGTCATCCCGAGACTGAAGGATGATGGGCATCAGGTGGAAATCCTCATCAAAAAGAAGGATGTCCTACAGGAATTGTTGGACAATGCCGGCATACCTTACCACAACATTTTAAAGGAAGGACGGAAAGACACGAAATTCGGTATCTTGTGGGGAACCTTGAAAAGGGCCTGGCGTTTGAACGCCTTTTGTTCCAAGTTCAAACCGGATATCCTGACGGGCACGAGTGTGGAGAACTCTTGGATAGGCAGGCTACGACATATCTCCGTCATCAATATCAATGAGGATGATGCCGATGTGGTCCCGAAGTATGCCAAACTCAGTTATCCTTGGGCCGATGAGATTTTGACGCCTATCGTTTGCGATAATGGGAAATGGAATGACAAGTCCGTGAAGTATAACGGGTATCATGAACTCGCATATCTCCACCCCGATAATTTCACGCCGGATCGAGCGGTCGTTGAACAGTATTTCCCGACCGATACTCCGTTTTTTTTGATTCGTTTTGCGAAACTGAAGGCCCATCACGATACGGGGATAAAAGGAATAGATACGGTTATTGCTCAAAAACTGATTGATATCCTTCTCCCGCACGGAAGAGTATTTATTTCATCTGAGAGGGCGTTGGAACCGCGTTTTGAACCATATCGGATTCATATCCGCCCTATTGACATGCACCATGTCATGGCGTTTGCCGATTTGTATTTGGGAGACAGCCAGACGATGGCGGCCGAAGCCGGTGTACTGGGTGTGCCCTTTGTCCGTTTCAATGACTTTGTTGGACGAATCGGTTATTTGAAAGAATTGGAGGAAGTTTATCAACTGGGGTATGGTATACGCACCGATTGTGTCGATCAACTTTACCATACAGTTGAGCAGCTTCTTGATATGCCTGACAGAAAGGCTGTTTTTCAACAGCGCAGGATGGAGATGCTGTCAGAAAAGATCGATTTTTCCAGGTTCCTTACATGGTTTATTGAAGAGTACCCTCAAAGCAAGGAGGAGTTTCGGAAGAATCCCGACGTACAATATGGATTCCGCACTCATGCTGAATAGAAGATGAACATGGATAGCGGAGCATTCAAGACTCTTTATTGCGGTGATTTGAAACGGTATGGGTATCAAGTGACTTCCTATTTGAGAATCTGGCATTATCTTTTTAGAAAGGCCCATACGAGCAAGAATCCTTTGAGCCGCTTTTTGTTCAAGGGGCTTTTCCGAATTCATTCGAGAAAGCACGGAATTGAGATTCCGAGTTGTACTCGGATTGGAAAGGGGCTCTATCTTGGACATGCCTACAACATCACAGTCAATGGGAATGCCACCTTGGGTGACAATTGCCATTTGCACAAAGGCGTTACAGTTGGAATGGAGTGCCGGGGACCACGCTTGGGGGCGCCCACGATCGGCAATTGCGTCAGTATCGGTGTGAATGCTTCTGTGGTCGGAAAGATTACCATTGGTGATGACGTGCTGATAGCTCCTGGCGCTTTTGTCAACTGCGATGTCCCTTCCCATTCTGTGGTCGTTGGCAATCCTTGCTCAATTCATTCTCGAGACAATGCTACTGAAGGGTATATAGGTAACCTGGCATAGTTTCATAACAAATCAAAACAGTAATAAGCAGAATATGATTAACGTTATCGGCCTCGGCTATATCGGCCTTCCCACGGCCTTGATGCTGGCCTCCCACGGTGTGGAGGTCATCGGAACGGATTACAATAAAGAGCTTGTCGCGACGCTCAACGCCGGCAAGACGACCTTCAAGGAAGACGGTCTGGACGAGCTTTTCGCCGCCGCCGTGAAGGGCGGCATCCGCTTTACCACGGAATATCAGAAGACGGACATGTACATTGTCTCCGTCCCTACTCCGTATGACAAGTTTTCCAAGAAAGTGGACCCCTGCTACGTGGTCGCTGCAGTGAGGCAGGTGCTTTCCGTCTGCCCGCACGGGGCTACTGTTGTGGTCGAATCCACTATCTCGCCCGGAACCATCGACAAATCCGTCCGTCCGGTGATTGCCGCTTCCGGCAAGCAGGTGAACTTGGTCCATGCCCCCGAGCGCATCATCCCTGGCAACATGGTCTATGAACTCCTGCACAACAACCGCACGATCGGAGCTGACGACAAGGAAGTAGGGGAGAAGGTCAAGGCTTGTTACGCCAGTTTCTGCCAGGGCGAAATCGTAGTCACGGACATTCGCACGGCCGAAATGACGAAGGTCGTAGAGAACACTTTCCGGGCCGTGAATATCGCTTTTGCCAATGAACTCGCCCGCATCTGCCGCCATGACAATATGGACGTGTACGAGATCATCCGCATCTGCAACATGCACCCGCGGGTGAATATCCTGCAGCCCGGCCCCGGCGTTGGCGGCCACTGCATCAGCGTGGACCCTTGGTTCCTGGTGGGAGACTATCCGAGTCTCGCCAAAGTCATCGACGAATCTATGAAGACGAACGACGGCCAGCCCGCCTTCGTCCTGAACCGGATCCATGAAATCATGAAGGAGAACGGCATCACGAACACCCGCCGCGTGGGCCTGTATGGACTGACATACAAGGAGAACGTTGATGACGTCCGCGAAAGTCCGACGCTGCAGCTTCTTGAGTGCCAAGAACGTCACCTGGCCGAGCCGCTGAAGGTCTATGACCCGCTGATCGAGAAGGATATCGTGAAGAACCAGTATCATGACTTTGATATGTTCCTGAATGACGTGGACATGGTCGTGGTGATGGTGAAGCATGACCAGATTAAGGGCTGCTGGGACAAATTGAAAGGCAAGGTCATTCTGGACTGCCACAACATCTGTCCGCTGGAAGGGGTTTACCATATTTGATTTGTCATTTCGAGCGAAGTCGAGAAATCTATCATCAGTATGAAGAGAATCATGCTCGTTTTCGGAACCCGCCCGGAGGCCATTAAGATGTGCCCGCTGGTCAAAGAGTTCCAGAAGCATCCGGAAGAGTTTGAAACCGTGGTCTGCGTGACGGGACAGCATCGGGAAATGCTGGACCAGGTGCTGCAGATCTTCGAAGTGAAGCCGGATTATGACTTGAACATTATGAAGCAAGGCCAGGACCTGTATGATGTGACCGCCCGTGTCCTGGTCGGAATGCGGGATACCCTGGATACCGTCAAGCCGGATGTCGTTTTGGTTCATGGGGATACGACGACTTCGATGGCGGCCGCGATGGCGGCGTTCTATCGTCAGATTCCAGTCGGCCATGTGGAAGCGGGGCTCCGTACGCATAATATGTACAGTCCCTGGCCGGAAGAAATGAATCGACAGGTGACGGGAAGGATTGCGACTTATGACTTTGCTCCTACGGCGCTTAGTCGACAGAATCTGTTGGATGAGGGGGTTCCGGAGGATAAAATCACGGTTACAGGCAATACGGTCATTGATGCACTGCATTGGGTCGTTGGAAAGATAGAGGGAGATTGTCAATTGTCGAAAGAGATTGCCGAGAATTTGAGAGTCTCTGGTTATGATACAAGCAGACTTGAGATTCCCGGTCAAGCCGGGAATGATGGTGAGAATCAAGCCGGGAATGACGAAAAGAACCGAGCCGGGAGAAGGAAACTGGTACTAATAACTGGACATAGAAGAGAGAATTTCGGGGAGGGGTTTATCAGTATGTGCACGGCGATACGGGATTTGGCGAGAAAGTATCCGGATGTGGATTTCGTGTATCCGATGCATTTGAATCCGAATGTGCGGAAACCGATTCGGGAGGTGTTCGGGGAGATGGCCGGCTCGACCGGGAATCTCTTCTTTATCGAACCGCTGGATTATCTGGATTTTGTGTACCTGATGTCCAAGAGTTATATTGTGCTCACGGATTCGGGAGGGATTCAAGAAGAAGCACCTGGGCTCGGAAAACCGGTGCTGGTGATGCGGGATACGACCGAGCGGCCTGAGGCGCTGGAGGCCGGAACTGTCCGATTAGTTGGTACTGATTACGGTAAGATTATGACAGAAGTATCAGCTCTACTTGACGACCAAAATCATTACGAGGCGATGAGCCATGCCGTTAATCCTTATGGAGACGGGAAAGCTTGTCCTCGGATTGTAGAAAAGTTGAAATAATTTGCATATATTTGTAGATTGAAAATAATATGTTGACCATGAATAGTAAGAGAATCCTTCGGACGAGTATCGTCATCGCGCTGGCTGCTGTATCGGCGACTTCTTGTGTTACCAACAGGAAAGTTGCTTATCTCCAGGATATGAAGCACAATACGCAGATTGAGCTGGAGGACAAGTTTGAGGCGGTTATCAGTCCTTATGATGAGTTAGATGTCTTTGTTTCAAGTTTTGATACGGATCTTGCTCGTCCTTTCAACCTTTCGGGAAACAATAATACGGCATTCATTAATGCGAATAGTGGTGTCGCATATCTTGTGGATCAGAATGGAAATTTGGAATTACCCGTTCTTGGAACAATCCAAGCTGCTGGCCGAACTCGGCTTCAACTTCAAGAAACTGTCAAGAAGATGCTTATTGATGGTGGGTATATCAGTGATCCTTATGTGCTCGTCCGTTTCCGAAGTTTCAAGATTTTTTTCCTGGGTTCTAATGGCGGTAAAGCAATAACGGTCCCTAATGAGCGTTGTACTTTTTTGGAGGCCCTCGCTCTTTCCGGAGATATGAACGTCTACACCAATCGCAATAAGATCATGGTCATGCGCGAGGTCAATGGGAAGATGGTCTCCCGTTATTTGGATCCGCGCTCCTCTCAGGTTTTCCGCGATCCGTTCTTTATGCTTCAGCAGAATGATTTCATTATTACTCAGAATACCAGCTATCGGAATTTCATGGAATCTTATAGCCAATGGAGCCCCATTATCTCAACATTCTCTACATTGATCAGTATCGCTTCACTTTATGTGACTTATCAACTTTATTCAAGCAGGAATAAATAAGCTCATTATTTCGTAATTATGTCTACACATAACGAAGATACCGATTTCTCCTTCCTTGAAAAGAAAGATGCTAATTCTCTTTCGGGTAAGGATATATTTTATACGATTGTCCGCAATTTACATTGGCTTGTTTTATGTGCGCTTGTAGGTGCAGCTATTGCCTATTACTATAGTGATCGCGCCGACCGGATTTACGAGAGCCATGCGAAGATTAAGATTAACTCCATCACGCAGAACCGTTTGGACAACGGTGCTTCCATGCTGGAGAATATCACTAACCGGCGTATTGCCACGACGATGAACGCTATTAATGACGAGATCATCGTCATTCGTGCCGAGTCTCCAATGCTTGAAGTGGCAAAACGACTTGGGCTTGGCACCACTTACAAATACAAGACGAAACTTGTCAAGCGCACTCGGGACCTGTATAAAGAGTCGCCGATCGTAGTGAAAATGTTGGATGTGAAGGATAATGACTATGCGTCCTTCCTGATCACTTTGGACAAAGATTCCACTTTCGTCATTCAGATTGCTGAAGACCCTGTGGTCAAGGGACATCTCGGCGATACGGTCAGTACTTCTCTAGGTCGTATTGCAGTCCGTCCTACGTGGGCTCTTCGCGAACTATTCTATGATAATCCCATCACGGTTTCCCATTTGAATATTGAGGATGTAGCGAGCATGTACCGCCAAAAGGTGGTGGTGGAGCGGAACAGCTCTTCCGATGGCATCGTTAATTTCTCTCTTGAAGATACTTCCCCCGAACGAGCTGCCGACATTCTGAATGAGATGATTGCCGTGTACAACGAGGGGACCATTGTCGAGAAGAAGAGTATTATCCAGCAGACTTCAAACTATATTAATGAGCGCATTACGCAACTGGATCGTGATTTGGGCGCCAAAGAATCTCAAATCGCCAGTTTCAAACGGGATAACCAGCTCCTGAATATCCAGGATTATGGTCAGGCCTATATGGCGCAGAGCATTGAGTCTTCTGAAGAGGTTGAGAGATTACGTGCACAGATTTCCCATGCTCAGTATTTGATAGAGCTGACGAATAGCAATACGGATAACAAGTTGTTTCCTGTCACCATCAATATTGATGATGAAAACATCAAAGCGACAATCAGTCGTTTCAATGATCTTGTCTTGAAATTGGACAAGTACAGGGAGTCGGGAACAACCAACAATCCGGTTGTTCAGGATATGCGTCTTGAACAGGCTTCGCTCAAAAGTAATTTGAATCAACTGTTGTCCACTTATATCGGCGCCATCCGTCAGAAGATGAGCAGCGTACAGGAAATCGGAGACCGGGCGAATGAGCGTATTCGTCAAGTCCCTGGCGGACAGCTTTATATCGACAATATTTCGCGTGTACAGGGGATTAAGGAGCAGTTATACTTGACGCTTTTGAGCAAGCGCGAGGAGCTTCTCATCAGCCAGCCTTCTATTGAAGGAAATGCGAAAATCATTGATAAGGCTCGCGTGAATCCCTTGCCGATATCTCCCAATACCCGAAAGAGCATCCTGCTAGGCTTGCTTATCGGTTTGCTTATCCCGGTCCTTGTATTCGTACTCCGTCGCATCTTGGATACAAAGGTCCGCTTCCGTAAAGATGTTGAGGCGTATACCGACATTCCTGTGTTGGGAGAGATTCCTGCTAAAGATAAAAAGGATGATCGCAATCTTGTCGTGGTGGACAAGGGACGTGATGCCCTTACGGAGGCATTCCGCATTTTGCGAAGCAATGTGGACTTCACCCGCATACCAGGTCAAAAATCCACGACCTACCTCTTCCTTTCCTTGATGGCGGGGTCCGGTAAAACGTTCCTTACGACCAATCTGGCTGCGAGTCTTGCCCAGGTGGAGAAGAGAGTTATCCTACTGGACCTTGACTTACGAAAGGGAACGTTGACGCACAATATTTCTTCCCGTAAATTGGCCGGTATGTCGAACTATCTGTCCGGCAAGCTGGATGATGTTGAAAGCATTATCTCGCACGATGTATTTGCTCCCGGTGTGGATACTATTTTTTCCGGTCCGCTCCCTCCGAATCCGGCAGAACTTATCTCCAGCAAGCGGCTGGATAACCTTATGGACATTCTCCGGGAGAGATATGACTATATCCTCATCGATGCTGTTCCTGCCGGAATTGTCGCCGATGCTACAATCCTTCGTCGCTTTGCAGACGTGACCGTGTTTATCCTCCGTTCCAAGCTCGTGGACAAGCGGATGCTGCCTGATCTGCAGGAACTCAAGAACAATAATCAGTTCCCGAATATGATGATCATCCTGAACGGCATCGAACTCAGCAAGCGTAAGGGATACGGCGGATATGGCTACGGATATGGTGCCGGCTACGGCTATGGTTATGGCTACGGTTACGGCTATGGTTATGGCTACGGCTATGGCTACGGCTATGCCAATGACGACGAGGACGGCAAGAAGAAAAAGCATCATCGGCACCACCATAAGAGCAAGGACAAAGAGTCCGAGTCAGAAGAGAAAGAAGCATAGCTAATGGCAAATTTTGCATTGATCGGGGCGGCGGGTTACATCGCACCCCGTCATTTAAAAGCGATCAAAGATACCGAAAACAACCTGTTGGCGGCCTATGACAGGTTCGACAGCGTCGGCCGTCTGGACAGTTTCTTCCCGGAGTGTTCCTTCTTTACTGAGCACGAATTGTTCGATCGTTTCTGCTCTAAGCAGATGCAGAGCGACCGGCCGCTGGACTGGATGAGTATCTGTACGCCCAACTATACGCACGATGCGTTCATCCGTTATGGTCTGCGTCTGGGATGCGACGTCATTTGCGAGAAGCCGGTTGTGCTGAATCCTTATAACATCGACGCCCTCCAGAAGGTGGAGGAGGAAACCGGCCACAAAGCATACAACATCCTCCAGCTTCGCTTGCATGAGGCGATTGTCGCTCTTAAGAAGAAGGTGGACGAGGGCCCTGCGGATAAAGTCTACGACGTTGATCTGACCTACATCACTTCCCGGGGCAAGTGGTACTACACTTCCTGGAAGGGCGATGTCCACAAAAGCGGCGGTATTGCTACCAACATCGGCGTGCACTTCTACGACATGCTGCAGTGGATCTTCGGCCCGGTGCAGGAGAACATCGTCCATGTGATGAGTTTCGACCGGGTGGCGGGTTACCTCGGCCTCAAAAAGGCCCGTGTCCGTTATTTCCTAAGCATCAATGCCGATTGCCTGCCGGAGAATGCCGTACAGGGGGAGAAGCGTACTTATCGGACGCTGTCTATCGACGGTAGTGAATTCGAGTTCTCCCAGGGGTTCACCGAGCTCCATACCGAGAGTTACCGTCAGATTCTCGCTGGAAACGGTTTCCGTATTGGCGAGGCTCGGCCTTGCATCGAGATTGTAAGCCAGATCCGCAATGCAACGCCCATCGGCCTGGTCGGCGATTATCATCCGCTAGCAAAACTCCCGTTGTCGCACCATCCTTTCGGATGGGACGACCGCAGATAATTCATGCATCCATTCAGGAATCTGCTTCTGATCTCGCTGGGCCGGGCGTCTTCTCTCGAGAAGGACCCGACCCCGAAAGATTGGAAGTATTTGTATTTTCTGTCGCATCGACAGGCTTTGGTCGGCCCTTTGAACGACGGTGCCCATCTGGTTCCGGAGCATCAGCGGCCGCCGGAGGAGATTTTGAGGGAATGGGATGATAAAACTGCCAAGATTGCTCGGATTTACCATACCCATGAGAGCCATTTCGCCGAACTTGAAGCGTTGCTGGATCGCTTGGGCCTTCATGGCTGCATCCTCAAAGGAACGGGTCTGGCACATCTATATCCCAACCCCGAGCGACGTATGTGCGGAGACATCGACCTATGGATTGCCGGAGACCGGGACGAGATCATCCGTTCATTCCGAGATGCCGATATCAACATTTACGACATCATTTATCAAGAATGCAAGGCGGGCATCTTCCTGGACACGGAAGTGGAAATACATTTCCATCCCAGCAAGATGTACAATCCCTTCACGAATGCTCGTCTGCAGCGGTTTTTCGAAAAGAATTCACCCATTCGCGATGATGTCTCCATCACCTACCCGGACGTCAAGTTCAACGCTGTCTTCTGTATGGCCCATATGTTCCGCCATTATCTGGAAGGTGGTCTTGGCATGCGTCAGATGATGGATTATTACTACATCCTGAAGAATCTCGCCCCGTCTGACCGCGAGCCGGTAATGAGAACCTTGAAGCGTTTAGGCATGAAACGCTTTACGGCCAGCGTGATGACCTGCATGTGGTACAGCTTCGGGTTGGAGGACGAGTTTCTTTTGTGCCCTCCAGACAAGAAACATGGCAAAAAACTCGCTAACGACTCTTTTGCCATGGGTAACTTTGGCATTATGGACAAACGGAACTATACCTATGAGGGAGAAACCAAATGGGCCAAGTTCCTCCGCAAGAACCGTCGCGTCTTTTCCAACCTCCGCTACTACCCCCGCGAAGTCATCTGGTCTCCCTTCGCCCGGGTAAGCCAGTTTGTCTGGCGCAAGTTCAAGGGGTATCTATAGGGATGACATCCCCCCTCCCAATCGTAATCTTCGCACAAATCAGCGACTGGATCCCCACAACCAACTGAACCCCATTCGGGGTCTCTTCTACTTCTCCTTCAATACCCTTTAAAGGCCCACGTACCACGCGGACGCGGGTTCCCTTCGTAATCGGGAACTCCGAGGAAACCGGTGTGTCCGGAAACTCCATGACCACCCGGATAAACGCTTCCATCTGCTTTTCGGGGACTTCCAGGATGGCCCGTGTGCTGTGGTCCACAATGAAACGTCCTTTCACCTCGCCCGCATTGACCAGGTCCAAAGCCCGCTTTTTCTCTGTCTGGAAAAAAACGAGGGTATTGTAGGTCGATGGAATGAAATGCCGGATCCGCAGGGCGGTGAGCCGCTCGGAAATCTTTTTCCACTGTCCCCATCGGGTGATGACGACGAACCAACTGATATGGGAGGCGGATTCCATACAGTGGCAAAGGTAGTCATTTTTTCGTATCTTTGCGCCATGAGCGACGTACTGAACGAAATCACCCCGCTGTCGGAGAAGGACTTCTTCTACATTGTGGAGCGGCACAAGTCCGAATTCACCTATCCGGTGCACCAGCACAAGGAGTTCGAGCTGAACTTCATCGAGGGGGGCGCCGGAGTGCGCCGCATCGTGGGGGACAGTGTGGAGACCATCGGGGACTATGACCTCGTCCTGGTGGGCAGTGATGATCTGGAGCATGCCTGGGAGCAAGGGGACTGCCATTCCAAGGACATCCGGGAGATTACGATCCAGTTCCCGCGCGACATGTTCTCGCCGGAGCAGTTGGAGAAGAACCAGTTCGCTTCAATCCGCCGGATGCTGCAGGAGGCAGAACACGGCCTGGCCTTCCCGGTGGCCACGATCGTAAAAGTGTATCACCTCATTGACACCCTTCCTTCGCAGAAGGACCGATTCCGGCAATTCCTGCAGTTTTTGCTGCTGCTCAACGAGTTAGCGTCGTCAGAGGGCGCGCGGGTACTGGCCAGCACCTCTTTCGCGCACGCCGCGAAGAGTTCGGAGAGCCGACGCATCCTGAAGGTGAAGCAGTACATCGACGAGCATTACACGGAAACGATCCATCTGTCGGACCTGGCCGATATGGTGGGGATGAGCCCATCGGCCTTCAGCCGGTTCTTCAAGCTCCGCACCGGACGGACGCTGTCGGACTACCTGATCGACATCAAGCTGGGCAATGCAGCCCGCATACTCGTGGACACGACCCGCAACATTTCCGAAATCTGCTACGACTGCGGCTTCAACAACCTGTCCAATTTCAACCGGATCTTCAAGGCCAAGCGCGGGGTGACGCCCCGGGAATTCCGGGCTATGTACAAGAAGAACAAGGTGATTGTCTGAGAAAATTGCTATCTTTGTATATTATTGCACTTTTGAAGGAATGAGGTTTTTACGGAAAATCGGGCTGGGCGCCCTGCTGCTCGGGGTCCTCGCGGGCCTCTGGGGCTGCGACGTCGCGAAGATCAAGGATCTGAGCGTGACGTCGGTCGGCGTCAAGTACCTGGTCCCCACCTCCTCCCGGTCGATGGATGCGGTCCTGCTCCTCGGCCTGGACAATCCTTCCATTTCCTTCACGGTGCAGGACGTTTCCGGCGTTGTCAAGCATTACGACCGGGAAATCGCCCATTTTACGGCCGGGGAACTCCCCGTCCAGGCACGGAGTGTGCAAGTGTACGAGCTGCCTTGCACGGCCGTCCTGGCGGACAAGGTCTCCTTGCTGGATCTCCTCGCCATTGCGGCGCGGCGCTCCATGGAGGGCATGACGGCCGATGTGAAACTGCGGGTGAGCCTGAAAGGGGGGAAGGGAACCATCCTGACCTTCAACGGCATCGACCTGGCCCAGTTCAGTGATTAACATGATGAAAAGATTTTTGGTCATACTCCTTCTCGCCCTGCTTCCGGGCCTTGCGCTCCGGGCACAGGAATACCGGGTGGACAACGGCTCTGCGCAGGTGGACTCCACGCTCATGGGCCGGAACATCCTGTCGGTGATGGGCTCCGGCGTTACCGTGAACCAGAGCCGGGCCATGCGCACCGCCTTCGACAACTATGTCTCCAACAACGCTTCAAAGAAGCTTACCGGCTACCGCATCCGCGTCTATTTCGAGAACGGCCAGAATGCCCGCAACCGCTCCGAGGCGGTGGCTAGGTCCATTTCCGGCGCCTACCCGGGCCTGGGTGTGTACCGGACCTTCGAGAGCCCCAACTTCAAGGTGTGCGTCGGCGATTTCCGGACGAAGGACGAGGCGCTGAAGGTGTACCATTCGCTCAAGGGAGCCTATCCCACCTCCATTATCCTCAGAGAGACCATCAACTACCCGCGCTAGGTTATGCCCACGGTCAAACAGGGACTTGAACAGAAGCTTCAGCAGAAGCTCTCGCCGCTCCAGATCCAGACCATCAAGCTGATCGAGATGCCGGTGCAGGCCCTGGAGCAGCATGTCCGCGAGGTGCTGAACGACAATCCGGTCATCGACGATACGCCCGCTTCCGGCGGCGAGTCGGACGAACCCCGCGACATGTCCATCTCCGAAGTCGAGGACCGCGAGAACAGCGGCGGCTCCCTCGAGGAGAACTACAACTCCTACTCGGACGACGACGATCCCACCCCGTACTACAACCGTTCCGTGAACAACTGGGGAAAGGACGAGCGCCCCGAGTACAATACCTTCTCCGTCAAGCAGAGCTTTACCCAGAGTCTCCAGGAACAGCTGGGTTACCGGAACCTGACCGAGCACCAGCGGGCCGTGGCCACCTTCATTATCGGCAGCCTGGACGACGATGGCTATCTCCGCCGCGATATCGAGTCTCTCGTTGATGACCTTGCCTTCCGGGCGGGCATTACTACTGACGCTGAAGAGGTGGAGGCGATGCTGAAGATCATCCAGCAGTTCGAGCCCTCCGGCGTGGGTGCGCGCGATCTTCGCGAGTGCCTCCTCATCCAGTTGGAGGATAAGAAGCAGACGCCGGCTGTGGCCAATGCCGTCCGCATCCTCCGCGATGGGTTCAACGAGTTCAAGGGCCGCCAGTTCCCGAAGCTGATGAACCGCTTCCACCTGGACGCGGACCAGCTCAAGGCCGTCCTGGACGAGATCAAGAAGCTCAATCCTTCCCCCGGCGGCCAGATTGACGACAGCTATGCCGACCAGGCCCAGCAGATCGTCCCAGACTTCCGGCTGGATTACGAGAACGGCGAACTGATCCTGTCCATGCCGCGCTTCTCCATTCCGGAACTCCGGATCAACCGCCGCTACGCGGAGATTATGGAGAACGGCAAATACTCCACGGACCGCTCCCAGAAGGATGCCGCCACGTTCGTGGGTCAGAAGATCGCCGCTGCGAAATGGTTCATCGAGGCGCTCCGTCAGCGTCAGAACACCCTGGAAAGCACGATGCGGGCCATCATCGAGTACCAGCACGACTATTTCATCGACGGGGACGAATCCTCCCTGAAGCCGATGGTGCTGAAAGACATCGCCGAACGCACCGGTTTCGACATCTCCACCATTTCCCGCGTGGTGAACAGCAAGTGGATCGAGACGCACTTCGGCGTGTTCCCGCTCAAGTACTTCTTCTCCGAAGGCCTGGAAAACAGCGAGGGCGAGGAAGTCTCCACCCGCGAGATCAAGAAGGTCCTCCGCGACCTGGTGGACAACGAGGACAAGCACAACCCCCTCACGGACGACGACCTGGTGGACGCCCTCACCGCCAAGGGCTACAAAGTGGCCCGCCGCACCATCGCCAAATACCGCGCCCAGCTGGACATCCCCAAGGCCCGCCTGCGGCGGGAACTCTGAGGCGACTTGCACAACAAAGCCCGGAGCACGTCGGTGCCCCGGGCTTCTTTTGCGTATACGGCCGCTTAGAAGACCAGCAGGAAGAGGCCGGCGGCCAGGCAGGCGCCGAGCATCGGGCCGGCGACCGGGACCCAGCTGTAGTTCCAGCCGCTGTCGCGCTTGCCCGGGATGGGCAGGATAGCGTGGGCGCAGCGCGGGCTGAGGTCGCGCGCCGGATTCATCGCGTAGCCAGTGGTTCCGCCCAGGGACATACCCAGGGCCATGATCAGGCAGGTGACCGGCCAGGCGCCGATGGCGCCGGTGGAAGCGGCCGTCCCGCCCACCTGGAAGGCGTTGCCCTCGAAGCCGATGGCCAGGATGATGAACACCAGGAGCGTGGTGGCGATGAATTCGGAAAGGAAGTTCCGCCAGGGACTCCAAATGGCCGGCATTGTGCAGAAGGTGCCGAGCATGGTGTCGGGTTCGTCGGATGTGGCCTTGTAGTGGTCCTTGTAGAAGACATAGACCAGCAGAGCGCCCACGAAGCCGCCCAGCATCTGGGCGACAATGTAGCCGAGGACCTGGCCCCAGGCGAACTTGCCGGCGATAGCAAGGCCGAGGGTAACGGCCGGATTCAGGTGCGCGCCGGAAACGGGGCCGGCGACGAGCACGCCCATCATCACGGCAAGGCCCCACGCGAGGGCGATCACGACCCATCCGCCGCCTTTCGCCTTGGATTTGTTGAGGGAACAGGCGGCGCAGACGCCGTCACCGAAGAGCACCAGGACCAGGGTGCCGATGAATTCGAAAATGTATGCTTTTTCCATAGTGAGAAGTTTATTTGCTGAGGGTTCTCGAAATGGCATCTGCCCAGCCAGCCTTGAGGGCGGTGGTGTCGGCGCCGGAGGGCGTGAAGACGCGCTCCGCCTGCCACTGGGCCTTGATTTCGTCCAGGGACGACCAGAAGCCGACGGCGAGGCCCGCGAGGTAGCAGGCGCCCATCGCCGTGGTCTCGGTGACCTTCGGCCGGATGACCGAGGTGTCCAGGACATCGGCCTGGAACTGCATCATCAGGTTGTTGCGGGAGGCGCCGCCGTCCACCTTCAGCTCGGAGAGCTTCACGCCGGCGTCCTTCTCCATCGCGCCGACGATGTCCATCGTCTGGAAGGCGATGCCTTCGAGCGCAGCGCGAGCGATATGGGCTGCCGTCGTGCCGCGGGTGATGCCGCAGATGGTGCCATGGGCATACTGGTCCCAGTAGGGGGCGCCCATGCCGGTGAGGGCCGGAACGAAGTACACGCCGCCGTTGTCCTCGACCGTCGAGGCCAGGCCTTCAATTTCGGAAGAACTCCGGATGATGCCGAGGCCGTCGCGGAGCCACTGGACGACGGAACCGCCCACGAAGATGGATCCTTCCAGGGCATAATTGACCTTGTCACCAATCTTCCAAGCGACGGTGGTGAGGAGGTTGTTGCGGGAGAGGATGGGCTTCTCGCCCGTGTTCATCAGGAGGAAGCAGCCGGTGCCGTAGGTGTTCTTCACGGATCCGGGCTCGGTGCACATCTGGCCGAAGAGGGCGGCTTGCTGGTCGCCGGCGATGCCGCCGATGGGCACTTCATGGGCGAAGATGGTGGTTTTGGTGACACCGTACACCTCGGAGCTGGAGCGGACCTCCGGCATCATGGACGCAGGAATGTCCAGCAGTTCCAGGAGTTCCTTGTCCCATTCCAGCGTGTTGATGTTGAACAGCATGGTGCGGGAGGCGTTGGAGACGTCGGTCACATGGACCTCGCCGCGGGTCAGCTGCCAGACGAGCCAGCTGTCCACGGTGCCGAAGCGGAGCTTGCCGGCCTCGGCCTTTTCCCGTGCACCGGGAACGTTGTCCAGGATCCAGCGGATCTTGGTGCCGGAGAAGTAGGCATCAATGATGAGGCCCGTCTTCTCGCGGATGAAATCGGCCTTGTCGCGGAGGGTGTCACAGAACTCGGAGGTGCGGCGGTCCTGCCAGACAATGGCGTTGTACACCGGTTCGCCGGTTTCCGCATCCCACACGATGGTGGTCTCGCGCTGGTTGGTGATGCCGATGCCGGCAATGTCCTTGCCGTTGATGCCGATCTTGGTGATGGCCTCGGCAATGACGGCGGCCTCGGAAGACCAGATTTCCATCGGGTTGTGCTCGACCCAGCCCGGTTTCGGGAAATACTGGGTGAACTCCATCTGGGCGGTGGAGCAAATGTTGCCTTCGTGGTCGAAGACGATGGCCCGGGAAGAGCTGGTTCCCTGGTCCAGGGCCAGAATGTACTGTTCCATAATTATGTGGTTTCAATCAGTTGGCAAATGAGGGTGGCGCTGGTGCAGTCGACCACTTGGACATCGACATACTCACCGGTGCGGTGGCCGCCGCCGGGGAATACGCACATCTTGCTGTTGGAGGCGCGGCCGCAGAGGTCGTCAGGATTCCGCTTGGAGGGGCCCTCGACGAGGACGGTGAAGCGCTTGCCGATGTCTTTCCGGTAGCTTTCCAGGGATTTGCGGTTCTGAAGGTCGATGATCTCGTTCAGGCGGCGGGTCTTTACATCCGCCGGGACGTCGTCGGGATAGTTCCGGGCGGCGAGGGTGCCGGGGCGCTCCGAATAGGCGAACATGAAGGCCCAGTCGAAGCCGACTTCCTCCATGAGGCTCATCGTTGCGGCATG
>JAEEGI010002278.1_pt1 | contig 47440 bp, 40 predicted proteins | sample 8958751 | NCBI WGS metagenome assembly JAEEGI01 (sample SAMN16246545, study PRJNA631951) | gut metagenome | biome: gut microbiome; feature: rumen; material: KS-attached | host: Bos | place: Iran: Karaj | collected 2018-10
AGAAGATTACGCATGGACATGTCGCCTTCGCTGAACATGTATACCCATTTCTTTGCCATTAATTTTTCCTCCTTAGATTCTTTACTGCAATTTGTTATTTTAACACAGGTATCCGGTAGGTTGTCAACCTGAAATTTAAAATCGTGATAGATTTGTTAACGCCGATATAAATACGGCCTTTGTGGATAATTTTCTTATATGGGATCACCTTAACGAGTCCGTTATTCTAAGTCCAAAGAGTTGTTTCAAACAGGTTTTTCTCGTCCTCGTCGTTCAAAGCCATGTCAGCTCTGCTGACATGAAGTGCCGTCACATAAGCTGTCTCTGCAAACTTGTTTGCAAGAGCGGCTTATGTGGCAGGCAACATATGAAACGCAGTTTCATATGTCTTTGAACATCTTGAACATCTTTGAACACCTTGAACATCTTTGAACACCTGCCCTCGTTAAAACTCCATCTTCTCCTCGAAGTAAGCCTTGAGGTCCTTGATCGCGATCCTCTCCTGCTTCATGGAGTCTCTCTCACGAACGGTTACCATTCCGTCTGTCTCGGATTCGAAATCGTAGGTTACGCAGAACGGTGTTCCGATCTCGTCCTGACGGCGATAGCGCTTACCGATGTTTCCTCTGTCATCGAATTCGCAGTTGTAGTACTTGCTCATCTCTGCATATATCTTCTCAGCGCCCTCGTTCAGTTTCTTGGAAAGCGGAAGTACGCCGATCTTCACGGGTGCAAGTGCGGGATGGAAGTGAAGCACCGTTCTGATGTCGGGAGCTTCTTCCGTTCCGATGTTCTCTTCATCGTAAGCTGCACAGAGGAATGCCAGTGTCACACGGTCCGCACCGAGTGAAGGCTCTACTACATAAGGTATATATCTCTGATTCTTCTCATCATCGAAGTAAGACATATCCTCGCCGGACACGGTCTGATGCTGAGTAAGGTCGTAATCTGTTCTGTCTGCGATCCCCCACAGTTCGCCCCATCCGAAGGGGAAGAGGAACTCTATGTCTGTGGTTCCCTTAGAATAGAAGCAAAGCTCCTCGGGGCTGTGATCGCGGAGACGCATCTCATCTTCCTTGATGCCGAGTGAAAGCAGCCAGTCACGGCAGAAAGCTCTCCAGTACCGGAACCACTCAAGGTCTGTTCCGGGTTCGCAGAAGAACTCAAGTTCCATCTGCTCGAACTCACGTGTTCTGAAGGTGAAGTTTCCCGGTGTGATCTCGTTTCTGAAGGACTTACCGATCTGTCCGATACCGAAGGGAAGCTTCTTTCTCGATGTTCTCTGAACGTTTTTAAAGTTTACGAAAATTCCCTGAGCCGTTTCGGGACGAAGATAAACCGTATTCTTTGCATCCTCGGTAACGCCCTGGAAAGTCTTGAACATAAGGTTAAACTGTCTGATGTCGGTAAAGTTGTGCTTGCCGCAGGTGGGACAGTTAATATGATTGTCTTCGATGAACTGAACCATCTTTTCGTTGGACCAGCCGTCGCAGGAGCCGCCGATATCTATGCCCTTCTCCGCAGCGTAATCTTCGATGAGCTTGTCCGCTCTGAAACGCTCGTGGCATTCCTTACAATCCATAAGAGGATCCGCGAAGCCGCCCAAATGTCCGGACGCAACCCATGTCTGAGGATTCATGAGGATCGCACAGTCAACACCAACGTTGTTGGGGTTCTCCTGAACGAACTTCTTCCACCATGCCTTCTTTACGTTATTCTTAAGTTCAACACCGAGATTACCGTAATCCCATGTGTTCGCAAGTCCACCGTAGATCTCGGAGCCGGGATAAACGAATCCTCTTGACTTAGCGAGCGCTACGATCTTGTCCAATGTTTTTTCAGCCATAATTCTACCTTCCTTTCTTTGATCCTGCGGGCATATAATTACCGAACAGCCCACATTCTTTACTTGCCAAGGCGAATTCAAAAAATAAAAAAATCGCCCCTGACAGAAAAATTTAATCTGTTTAGGGCGAACATAATGTCCGTGGTTCCACCTAAATTCAAAGCATATGCTTTGCTCTTGATTCCCCTTAACGCGGGATACGTCATGCTCCTCACATGAAGCTCCGGGGCGCCGTCCTTCTCGTAAGTGCTAAGCTTTCACCAACCGCTTTTTCTCTGAAACACGCCTAAAAAAGACTTCCCCTTCAACGCTTTTTGGAATTTTATACGAAATCAACATCTGTGTCAAGTTAAATTTCCTAACCCAAAACCGCCTCTTTACTTATAAGTTCTTTAAAGACTTCGCCCCTTTCTTCGAAGTTCTTAAAGTACCCGTATGAAGCCGCCGCGGGTGACAAAACAACGGCCGCTCCCCTTTCGGTCTTTTTCTTCGCCTGTACCACCGCTTCCCTGAGATCCTTGACGAGGATCAGGTTCTTAAGGCTCTCACCGCCGTCCTTAGCCAGTTCTGCAGCTATTCTCTTTCCCGTTTCATACATAAGGATGAAATCAATGTCATTTCTTTCCTTAATAAAGGTTTCAAGAAGAGAGTAATCTATTCCTCTGTCCATTCCGCCGATCAGCAGCGTCTTTACATCGGGTATACTCTTCACAGCGTTAACCGCAGCCTCGGGAATGGTCGAGATGGAATCGTCATAGTATCTGACGCCGTCAAATTCCCCCGCATACTGAAGTCTGTGAGGAAGTCCGCAAAACTCCGACATTCCCTTAAAGACCTTTTCTTCGTCCAGTCCCAACAGATCAACGGCTATCCTTCTTACAAACTCAGCATTCAACCTGTTGTGTTCACCGGGGATCTTTAATGTCAAATCACGATTACACTTTTCCACATTATCCACAATCACCTTGTTGGAAAATGTTTCAAGCTCAGGAACATTTTTGCCCAAAAACGCCGTATCTCCCGCCTTTTGATGGGTTACGATGTTAGCCTTGGCTTTAAAATAGTTTTCCACAGTCTTGTAATAATCCAGGTGCTCCGGATAGAGATTTAAGAACACGGAAATAAAAGGTGCCTTATCGATGTGGCAAAGCTGGTGAGCCGAAAGCTCAAAGACCACAAGTGTGTCCTCCCTTATCTCATCGATATAGTCGAAGCATGGTTTTCCGATGTTTCCCAAAAGGATCGCATCTTTTCCGCAGGCTTTGAGTGCCTCATACATAAGGGAGGAGGTTGTGCTCTTCCCCTTTGTCCCCGTGACGCCTATGGTCCGATCCCCGTATCTGTTCAGGAACAGTTCCGTCTGGGAGGTAAACTTTGGTCTCCTCTCAAGCATAGGGATCCCGGGGCTCTTCAGGATCACATCCCACTTCGATACGTCTATGCCCGAAATGTCTCCTTCGTACACTTCGAGCGCAGAAACCTTACAGTGGTTTTTGATGAATTCCTCGGAAGATTTTCCTTCTCTTCCGTATCCCCATATCAAAATCTTTTGATTTTTCAAAATATCTTTGATTTCCATATTCTATCCGATCATTATATCCTGCAATTTTGCCTGCAGCGTCACTATCCCATTATACTCGTTTATATCGGGTATGTAAGTAGACGAGATCTTCACGTTGTTGCCGTAACCCTTGAACATTTTGTCGCATTCCTCGTAGCCGAAGGTTGCATTTACCTTATCGATAAATGCCGGAATGTCTCCGAAGTAGATAGCGTTGATCCTGCAGCCGGTTGCGTTTGTCAGGTTCAGCCGCAACACGCTTCGGTTCTTTCCGATCACCGCTGCCTTGTCCACCCTGAGATCCTTTTCCGCAAAAAGTGCTCTTTCATTCCCTTTTCCGAAAGGCTCCAGCCTGCGCAGCTCGTCTATCAGTTCAGTTGTAACATTTTCAAAGGGAAGCTTCAAGTCTATCCTGACTTTTTTATAAAAATCTTCGCCGCTCAGCGTGCAATTCTCGTTGATCCTCCGCTGAAACTCCGCCAGCCTGTCCTTCTCCATGCTGAGCCCCGCTGCCATGGGATGACCGCCAAACCTTGTAAACACATCCGCCACCTTTGACATCTCCTCATACATCGAGTAGTTCTCCGTGGAGCGTCCCGAGCCCTTGAGCCCGTCTCCCGCTTCCGCTTCCGTAAGGATAAAGGTCGGCCGTGCATATGCCTCGCGGACCCTTCCCGCGATTATCCCCACAACGCTTTCATGACAGCCGGAAAGGTTTACGACTATGACCTTGTCAAGGTAGTTTTCCCAGTTACTGTCGCCTGCCGCTTCAGCCCTTCTTTTTGCAACCGTTTCCACGATCATGCATGCTCTGTCGGCTCCGTTTTCCGTCATCGCCTTTCTCGCATTGTTCAGTTCGACCAGTTCCGCCGCCATCCCGGCAGCTTCCCCTTCATTTTCCGAAAGCAGAAGCTCCAGTGCCCGTTCAGCCGTGTCCAGTCTTCCCGACGCATTTAGACACGGTCCTATCACAAAGCCTATGTGATACACGCTGAGAGACGCTGCTTCCAGGTTATTGGCCCGAATGAGCGCCAATAGTCCGGTATCCCTTGTTTTTCTGAGTTCCGCAAGCCCCAGAGTCACGATGACTCTGTTCTCGTCCTTAAGCTCCATCACATCGCAAAGGGTTGCCATTGCCGCATAAGGAAGCAAGGGAGTAAGATCTGCTCCCATACACTGCATAACCTTCATTGCAACTACACAGCCGCAGAAGCCTGTGAAAGGGCTTGTTTCACTTTCCTGCTTGGGATTTACCACCACATCCGCCGGAGGGATGACCTGTTTTCCGTCCTTTACAGGAACCTCATGGTGATCGGTGAGTACCACCGTCATGCCCTGCTGCCTTGCATAGGCTATGGTGTCATATTCCGCTATACCGTTATCACAGGTAAGTATCAGCTCAACGCCGTCAGCTATCGCCTCGTCCACGATGTTCCTGTTGATCCCGTATCCGTCCGCTATCCTGTCCGGTATCCTGTAGGTCACCCTCGCGCCTTTTTCACTCAACACCTTGTACAAAACATAGGTGGAAGTGATACCGTCCACATCGTAGTCGCCCACTATGCGTATGCTTTTGTTTGCCTCGGCCGCAGCTGCAAGGATTTCCGCCGCCTTCTGTGCATTCTTTAAAAGAGAAGGTTCCCTTAAACCACAAACAGAGGGATGCATATATACATCCCTCTTGTCTTTTGTGTCAAGATCGCGGTTCAGGAGCACGCGCGCAACGATCTCGCTCACGCCCTGTTCCTTTGCCACTGCTTTAATATCACCTTTTTTATTGATTATTACCCATTTCTGTTTCATCAGTCTTTTCGTCCGCTATTTTTGCAGCTTCCGCCGCTTTTACTCTTTTGCTCTTCTTTATGATAAAGAATACCGCAAGCGCACCCAGACCGCATACAAAGATAATGTTTACGATATAAGACAAGAACCAGACGATGAATGCCTGAATGCCGTCCCAGATGTTAAGCATATTATCCTTGAAGCCGGTAATGATCCTCTGCCCCAGTGTTTTGGGCTCTTCCTTGATCGTCGCGATCCTTTCGACCTCTCTTACATAGACCGTAAGTGTGCTGTAGGCTATCTTGTTATCATATGTTCGCTGTCTGGATTTGTAGGATTCCAGCTGGAAATTGACTTCCGAAAGTCTCTCCTCAAGTCTGATGATATCCTCCAGATAAGCTGCTTTTTCAAGCAGACCGAGAAGTGTTTCCTGCTCGGTCGTAAGTGTTTTTATCCTGCTCTCGATGTCCACATAATCAAGAGTAACGTCTGTCTCATTATACTTGGAATTGGTTACGGTGCCAAGCTCTCCGATGCTGTCCATCAAAGCATTGATCTTGTCTTCCGGAACACGGATAACATATGTTGCGCGTCTCTCGGAATTCTGGTAAAGATTGTTTCCCGAAACGTCAGCGTCCTGCATATAGCAATCATACTCTTCGATCTTTTTCATGAGACTGTTTACAAAGTCATCAAAGGTACGTGTCTGAACATCCAGCGTCGCTGTCTTTATAACCTTTCTGGAAACCGTATCCTGACTCTGAACTGATTGCGATTTGCCCTGATAGTTGCCGCCGTTTTCCTTGTAACCGGCTTCCATAGCCATATCGGCACTTGGCATGACTACCGATCTTGAATAGTTCCCTTCAAATCCGTCATAATACATATCGGCTTTGTTAACATTGGACGGTTCATTCTTGCTTCCGCAGCCTGCCGCCAAAACGCATCCTGCCAATACCAATGTGGGTATAAGATATCTTTTTTTCATAATAGACCTCCTGATCAAAATTGTTGGGTTTCCTTTTTCCCTGTCTACCTTATATACCGCAAAACATCGACCCGGGTTTCAGAATGATCGGAGTATTTAACAAATATCAAAAGTTCTCTTCTTCTTTAGTCAGGAAATACTCCTGCTCGTACTCGGTGCGAGAGTTCCAAAACATCCAGGTTTTAACCCCCGCATCGTAACAGGCATCAACCTGCTTCCGCACATCGGTAAAGTCATATGAAAATGCCTGCAGCCAGGGTCTGCAGACCGCGGAATACCCTCCGTTTGCTTCTCTGACCGCCTCCAGCTTTTTTTCCGAATTCTTCATTTCCAAAAGTATAAGCTCATAAGGATGACCGTTCACGTTCTCGATCCCTCTGAAATTACGGCTGTAATGTGAGGGATAGACCATCGGGCATATAAAATCAAGATACTTTGACAATTCCTTATAATCCTGTCCAAGATTTGCACTGTCCAGGTCGGAATCTATGGTGATCCCGTAAACGCAGCCGCTCACATATACCCCGAGGGGTTTAAGCCTGTTGCAGGCATATTTTGTGAATTTCGCTATCTGCTCGGTGCGTGAAGGCACTGCCTCCTCCTCACACCCATAGTCAAAATTCACGCTTGCCACTCCCGCGGGCATACGCATGTAATCGAAACATATCTCATCAAAGCCGTCCTTTGCGGCCCGGACTGCTATGTCCGCGATAAACTTCATGACATCCTTCTTGTAGAAATTCAGCCACACATAGTTGTACCCGTCCGTATAGAACTCTCCGGTATCCTTTTTTAGGATCCAGTCGGGATGCTTTTCCGCGATCTTTGACTCCGAAAGGATATCATCCTTGAAGCATACGATCCTCGCTATGCAGTATATGCCCCTTTTGTGAAGATCCTCCAGGAGAGAGGGCATATCCTCAAAAAAATAAGCACTTCCGGAAGGTGCGATGATCCCCAGTTCCTTTGCAGTTTCGCAGTCCATATCATAGGTGATGTATCCGTTGTCGTCTCTAACGTCTATGATCACCGCATTCAGTTCCGTAAAGCCCGCAAGCCAGGTAACCGTGTCATAGCACCTGTTACTCATATGCGCGGCATAGGCACCCTTCACTCTGAAAGGCCTTTCTTCCGTATAGCGGGAGCAGTCAAATCCCGCTTTTTTAAGATTTACAAGGGGAGATCTGAAATCCTCGAAGTCCGCAAGATAAGGCGAATCGAAATCAGGGTCGACGAAAGGCGTCGGTCCCGGAGTCACTGTGGGAGTGGCGGTTGACGCCGGCTGAAGCGCTTCGGTGGGTGACGGGGTGGTCCTGTTTACCTCAAACCCGAAAAGACTGCTGAGTTTCGCGGCATTATCTCCGTTCTCAAGCAGTCCTTTTGTGAATCTGTAAACAGAAACTCCGAACACCGACAGGAAAATGATCAGAAGCATCCTAAAGATCGCGTGTCCGCGGCCTCTATGCCTTTTTCTCCCTCTCCGATCCCGGCTTTCTTCATTTTGTTCCTTATCATCGAACATATGATCTACTTTCCGCAGCAGAATTTGTATTTCTTACCCGAACCGCAAGGGCAGGGGTCGTTTCTTCCGGGCTTTTTGCCGACTACAACGGTGCCGGACTTCTTCTGCTCTTTGTAAAGCTCTTTTCTCTTTTCTTCGGTCAAAAGCTTATCCCACTGGGGAAGACCGTAAAGCCAGTCAGCCTTCGCTTCGACCATGTTGTAGTAAAGCTTTTCCTTGTCATACTTAAGGGAAACCTCTGTATTCTCATCCATCTCTTCAATGGGGTTTGCCGTAACAAGGCTGTCATTGATGCCGTCAAGGAAGCCTACGAAAATGTTAAGGTCGCACTTGAAGCTCTTTGCAAGCTCCGCAACAGTTCCCTTGTACTCTTTTTTGGGATGAGAAAGGATCTCTTCATAGATACCCTTTTCAATGTTGAAGTAGTTGCCCCAGAAAAGCTTTCCTTCCTTTGTATTCATATCCTTTCCGTATGCGCCTTCGCGCCAGGTTTCAAGTAAAGTAGCCATCTTAATTCTCCTTTATATTGTATTTTTCTTCGATCTCTTTGGCTATATCCTCAGGTGCCTCGCCCTGCTTGATACGCTTTTTGTATTTTCTCATCTCAGACATGCTGATATTCTTGTCGTCATCCTTGTGAACTCTCTTGTACACGGCAAGAAATATCCAAAGAACGATCGGTACGATCATGGTCAACATCAGCGATCCGAAGAACATCCCCTTGGTTGCCGGCGTAGAAAGGATCGCGCATATCATTGTGGCAATATACATTCCGATCAGCAAAACCACCACAGCCAGTGAAATTATTCTTTTAGCCATTTCATCCACTCCTTCATATTTTTTTCGAATCCCTGTTCCGACAATTCCACAAAGTGAGTGTCTTTCAGGCTTTCAGGCATATATTCCTGCCCCGAATAATGCTTCGGATATTCGTGCGAATACATATATCCGATGCCCCGTCCAAGCTTGGACGAGCCTCCGTAATGAGCATCCTGCAGATAGGGAGGAATGGGCTCCGTTTTATTGTTTTTCACATGCTCCAGGGCATCATCCACGGCGCATATGCTTGAATTGCTCTTGGGTGCGCAGGCCACATAGATCGCCGCCTGTGCAAGGATTATACGTGCTTCGGGCATTCCCAGCCTCTCTACCGCCAGCGCTGCGCTCGTGGCAACAACCAACGCCTGAGGATCCGCATTCGAAACGTCCTCCGACGCGCATATCATTATCCTTCGGGCAATGAACGCCGGTTCCTCACCCGCTGCCAGCATCCTTGCGAGATAGTAGACAGCCGCATCGGGATTTGAGCCCCGCATGCTCTTTATGAACGCGGAGATCGTATCATAGTGATTGTCCCCGACCTTGTCATATTTAAGCACTCTCTTCTGTATGCACTCTTCCGCCACCTTGATGTCAATGTGGATCTTGCCGTCCGCTCCCCGCTCCGTTGTGAGAACTCCCAGCTCGATCGCATTGATCGCGGATCGCGCATCACCGTTTGCCATGTCCGCTATAAAATCCAGTGCCTCTTCATCCGCTTCGACATGAAACGAACCCATGCCACGATCCTTGTCGGTCAGAGCCCTTTTCAGCAGTCCCTTGATATCCTCCGTTGACAGAGGTTTGAGTTCAAAAATTATGGATCTGGAGATCAAAGCACCGTTCACCTCGAAGTAAGGATTCTCGGTGGTGGCTCCGATCAATATGACCGTTCCGTCCTCAACAAAAGGTAACAGGTAGTCCTGTTGTCCCTTGTTAAAGCGATGTATCTCGTCCACGAAAAGAATGGTCTTTTTCCCATACTGTCCGTATCTGGCCTTCGCTTCTTCTATGACCTCTTCCATATCCTTTTTGCCTGCGGAGGTGGCATTGATCTGCTTGAATTCCGCACTGGTTGTGTTGGCGATCACCTTTGCGAGGGTGGTCTTTCCCGTTCCGGGAGGTCCGTAGAATATGATCGAGGAAAGCTTGTCAGCCTTTATCGCTCTGTACAATAGCTTGTCCTTGCCAACTATATGCTGTTGTCCCACGACCTCGTCCAATGTACGGGGTCTGATCCTGGCGGCAAGAGGAGCTTCCTTTTCCCTGTTTGTATCCGCCATAAATTGAAAAATATCCATAATTCAACTTCTTTTACTACTGAACACAGCCTATGATCTCGTTAATGTCCTTAACGCCCTGCTTCTCGCACCAGGCTTTCAGTCCCTCGATCACATCGAGAGTTGCTCTCGGATTGAAGAAGTTCGCCGTTCCGACGGAAACCATGCTTGCTCCCGCCATCATGAACTCCAGCGCATCCTCTGCGTTCTGTATGCCTCCCATTCCTATGATGGGGAGCTTCACCGCCTTGTGCACTTCATAAACCATCCTTACCGCAACGGGCTTCACGGCAGGACCGCTCATTCCTCCCGTCCTGTTGGCAAGAAGGAAACGGCGACGGTTAATGTCTATCTTCATTCCCGTAAGCGTATTGATGAGGGAAACGCCGTCCGCTCCCCCCGCTTCAACAGCACGGGCCATATCCGCTATGCTTGTTACATTTGGAGAGAGCTTCATGATCACAGGCTGCTTTGCCACCGCCTTGATCCTTCTCGTGATCTCTTCCGCAGTATGCGGATCGGTGCCGAAGGCTATGCCTCCCTGCTTTACGTTCGGGCAGGAGATGTTGATCTCCAATGCATCTACGGGCTGATCCTTAAGCCTTTCCACGACCTCCAGATACTCCTCTGCAGCATGTCCGCATACATTCACTATGATCCTGGTATCATGTTTCTTAAGGAAGGGAATGTCGCGCTCGATAAAAAGGTCTATGCCCGGATTCTGCAAGCCAATGGCGTTCAGCATACCGCCGTACACCTCCGCCACTCTCGGGGTGGGATTACCCTCCCATGGCACATTTGCCACGCCCTTTGTCGTAACGGCGCCCAGGCGGTTCAGGTCAACGAACTCCGAGTACTCCATGCCCGATCCGAAGGTTCCGGATGCAACGGTCACGGGGTTTTGGAACTCTATGCCCAGCATATTTATCTTCATGTTTACGTCTTTCATTTTCATCTCCAAAAAAATCCTTGCGATCCGTTAGAGTATAGCAAAGAACGCAATGGAAATCAAGGAAGGAAAATCATTTTACAGGACTTGGTCAGGACTCATTTGTTCCAAACATTTTTATTTTTCATCCGCTTTTTTGACTTGTACCCGAATTATGTTTATGTTAGAATGAGCGGCGAATGAAAAATATGTCTTACAGACACAGTCAATCAATAAGGAGATTATTATGGCAAATCCGATCGTAACCATTAAAATGGAAAACGGCGATCTGATCAAGGTTGAACTCTTTCCCGAGATCGCTCCCAATACCGTAAACAACTTTATTTCACTTGTAAACAGGGGCTACTACAACGGCCTCATCTTCCACCGTGTCATCCCCGGCTTCATGATCCAGGGCGGATGTCCCGACGGCACCGGAATGGGCGGCCCCGGCTACTCCATCAAGGGTGAGTTCGCGCAGAACGGCTTTAAGAATGACCTGAAGCACACACGCGGCGTTATTTCCATGGCTCGTGCAATGCATCCCGATTCTGCGGGCAGCCAGTTCTTCATTATGCACGCCGATGCTCCCCATCTTGACGGCGGCTATGCTGCATTCGGTAAAGTAACGGAAGGCCTCGAGGCCGTTGACCGCATCGCATCCGTGGACACAGACTGGAACGATCATCCCACTCTCACCCAGAGAATGGAAACAGTTACAGTTGAAACCTTCGGTGTAAACTACGACGCCCCCAAGACTGTAAAAGAAAGATAAATCATGGCTAAGATCAACTCTATAAAAGAAATATCAAAAGGTATATTTGACATGGTGCTTCTCGCACCCGAGGTCGCAACGAGCGCAAAAGCCGGACAGTTTGTAAACTTGTATTTAAACGACACTTCAAAGCTTCTTCCACGCCCCATCAGCATCTGCGGCTTCGATGCCTTTGCAGGCACTGTACGCCTCGTGTTCAGAGTTGTTGGCAAGGGAACGGAGGAGCTTTCCGAAATGTCGGAAGGTGATGAGATCAAGGTTCTTGGTCCTCTCGGAAACGGCTTCTTTGAGGTTCCCGAAAAAAACGCCTTCCTCTTTGGCGGCGGCATCGGAATCCCTCCCATGCTGGGACTTGCAAAAAAGCTTCATTCTGAAGGCAAAAAAGTCACTGCGATCCTCGGCTATCGTGATTCCGAAACCTTCCTTGCGGATGAATTCAAGGCTTTCGCCGATGTCATCATCGCAACAGACGACGGAAGCGTCGGTTTCCACGGCAATGTAGTGGATGCGGCAAAAGCTTGTGTCAATGAAGTCTCCCTGTCTCTCGACGACACTTGCCTCTATGCCTGTGGACCTCTCCCCATGCTCCGCGGTGTCAAGGCATTTGCAGCAACCCACAACGTTCCCGCCCAGCTCTCTATGGAAGAGCGCATGGCCTGCGGCGTCGGTGCATGCCTCGCCTGTGTGTGCAAATCAACTAAAGTCGATCATCACTCAAACGTCAAGAACAAGCGCGTCTGCAAGGACGGCCCGGTGTTCATGGCAGAAGATATAGAGCTTTAATTGAAATAATGGATTCCGGGGACGGAGTCCATTATCTAAAACCATATCGCGATTAATCCCAATCGGAGTCCCATGGTTCCAAACAAAAAAACAGTGGCTAAAAAACACATTGTCGTGCTTTTTAGCCACCATTTTTGCCTCAAAACAGAATTCAGAACATAAAAGCTATTTACAGGCTCTTCTCCAGTTTTTCTATCATCTCATCCACATGCTTCTTCTCTGCGATAAGGGGAGGAAGGAAGCGGATGACGTTTGCTCCGGCTGCGATCGTGATAAGGCCGTTGTCCATGCCGCGTTTCACCGTGTCGTGAACATCATTCTTGAATTCAAGGCCCTGCATCATCTTCATGCCGCGGTGGTCAACCACAATGTCGGAATGCTTCTTCGCAAACTCTTCAAGTTTTTCCCAAAGATAGTCACCTACAACATTGGCATTTTCAAGGAGATTCTTTTCCTCAAAGATGTCAAACACCTTGCTGACTGCAGCACAGACAAACGGATTGCCGCCATAGGTCGAACCGTGGTCTCCGGGCACAAGGGCCGTTGCCACCCTTTCCTTTGCGCCGAAAGCGCCTACAGGCACTCCGCTGCCCAGCCCCTTTGCGCAGGTCACTATGTCGGGAGTTACTCCCAGTGACTGATAGGCAAACATCTTTCCCGTGCGTCCCATTCCGCACTGAACTTCATCTAAAATGAGAAGAATGTCTTTCTCGTCACAGAGCTTACGGACTCCCTTTAAGAACTCGCAGGTAGCGGGATGAATACCGCCCTCCCCCTGTAAGGTTTCCATGATGATCGCGGCGGTCTTATCAGTCACCAGATCCTTAACGCTCTGAAGATCATTGTACTCGGCAAACTTCACATTCCCGATCAAGGGTTCAAAGGGTATCCGATAGCTCTCTGTACCCGTCACAGCCACAGCTCCCATGGTACGTCCGTGGAAGGAATGGTTCATCGCGATGATCTCGCTGTCCGCCTTCTTTTTCTTGTTGTAATAGTACTTTCTGGCAAGCTTAATGGCTCCTTCAACAGCTTCCGTACCGCTGTTTGTAAAGAACACCCTGTCCATGCCCGAAGCCTTGGTGAACTTTTCGGCCGCAAGGGTGGAAGGAACATTGTAATAGTAGTTGGAAGTGTGGGTGAGCTTCCCGATCTGCTCGATAAGAGCCGCATTGTAATCGGGATTGTTGTAGCCGATGGCAAACACTCCTATTCCCGCAGCAAAATCAAGATACTCTTTGCCATCGTTATCGTAAAGATACATGCCCTCTCCGTGATCCAGCACAAGAGGATATCTTCCGTATGTATGCATAAGAACCTTTTCGGCCCTCTCCATCACTTCATTGGTTTCCATAATTTTCTCCTTTTACAAAAATGAACCGCTAACCCCGTCCCCAAGGGCTCCCCAAGGGCTCAAAAAATGATACCATAACCCCGTCCCCGGGGTTCATTTATAGATCGCGGTTCCGATGCCCTTGTCGGTGAAGAACTCGAGAAGCAGGCAATGTGCCATTCTTCCGTCAAGGATGTGTACAGAGCCTACGCCCTGTTCGATAGCTTCGATGCAATTGTTTATCTTGGGAAGCATGCCGCCTCCGATGTTACCGTTTTCCACCAGACTTTGGGCTTCTGCCACCGATAATCTGGATATTAAGGTGCTCTTGTCCTTGGGGTCTCTGCAGACTCCCTCTATGTCCGTAAGGAAGGTGAGCTTCTCTGCGCCCAGAGCCTCTGCCAGAGCACAAGCCGCGTCGTCCGCGTTGATATTGTATGCCTGGAAATTATCGTCAAGACCGATGGGTGCGACCACAGGTACAAAATCCTGCTCGATAAGGGAAGTGATAAGGGACGGATCCACATGATCCACATCGCCCACAAAGCCTATGTCCTGTCCGTCCACCGTTGCTCTCTTTACATGAAGGGTGCAGCCGTCCTTACCGCATATGCCCGCGCTCTTGATCCCGAGCTGTTCCATGAACTGCACAAGATTCTTGTTCACCTTGTTCAGCACCATTTCAGCAACTTCCATAGTCTCCGCATCGGTAACGCGCTTGCCTGCCACAAAAACAGGCTCCTTGCCCAGCAAGCCGACCCACTTGGAGATCTCCTTGCCGCCACCGTGTACGATAACCGGCTTCATGCCCACGAGTTTAAGAAGAGCAACATCCTTGATAACATTTTTCTGGATCTCGGGATCCACCATTGCCGAGCCGCCGTATTTTACAACGACGATCTTCCCGCTGAATTTTTGAATGTACGGGAGTGCCTCGATCAGCACGTCCGCACGATTGATCCCTGAGAGATATGAGTATTCCATTTCTTTTTTCCTTTACAATACAAAATATGTGCTCGGATCCGTGAAGCTTCAGCTTCTGTAATCCGCATTGATCTTTACGTAATCGTAGGTCAGATCGCAGCCCCATGCCGTGGCGGAAGCATTGCCCTCATGCATATCGCAAAGCGCCGTTACTTCCTTGCCGGAAAGGATCTTTGTGGCAAGCTCCTCGTCAAAATCCAACGGAACTCCGTTCTCAACCAGCTGTTCGCTGCCGTTTTCACTGCTTACCGTAATGTCAACCCTGTAGGGATCGAAATCCGCTCCCGAATAGCCGAGAGCACACATGATCCTGCCCACATTCGCGTCGTTACCGTAAACCGCTGCCTTTGTAAGACTGCTCTTTATGACCGAAAGTGCCAAAGTCTTTGCCTTGGCAACATCATTAACGTTTACGACCTTCACTTCAAAAAGTTTTGTGGCTCCCTCACCGTCTGCGGCAATGCTCTTTGCCATGAACAATGTCACTCCGCGGAGCGCCTCCTTGAAAATCGCATATTCTTCGCTGTTCTCATCCGTGATCTTTTTGTTTCCCGCAAGACCGTTTGCAAGAAGCATTACGGAGTCGTTTGTGGAAGTGTCTCCGTCAACCGAAACCATATTGAACGTATCCTCAATGTCCTCACGAAGAGCCTTGAGAAGAAGTTTTTTATCTACGGCCGCATCCGTTGTGATAAAAGCAAGCATGGTGCACATATTGGGATGTATCATACCCGAGCCCTTGCACATGCCTCCGATCACACACTTCTTTCCGCCGATCTCAAACTCAAAAGCAATCTGCTTGTTGTGGGTGTCGGTAGTCATGATTGCCTTGGATGCCGCTTCCCCTGCTTCCTTCGTATCGGAAAGCTTTGTGGCAAGCACCTTTGTTCCCATGACGATCTTTTCGATCGGAAGCTGCTTTCCGATGACTCCCGTGGACGCAACCAGCACCTCGGAATCCGTGAGCTTCAGTGCTTCTTTTGCAGCATCGCTCGTCCTCCTGCAATAGGAAAAGCCTTCCTCTCCCGTGCAGGCATTTGCTATACCCGCATTGATCACCACCGCGGAAACCTTTTTATCGGAATCCGTGAGTTCTCTGTCCCAGAGCACCGGAGCGGCTTTTACCACATTCTTTGTGTATGTTCCCGCTGTTTCGCAGGGCACTGAGGAACACACCATAGCCATGTCCGTTCTGTCCTTGTATTTGATGCCCGCTGCCGTACAACTTGCCGAGAAGCCCGCAGCTGCCGTAACTCCTCCGTCTATTTTTCTGATCATATGCAACTCCTGAATCTAATGAATTCCGTTTTCCGTTCCTACTCTTCGCCGGAATTAAAAGCGGTAATATTCTCTGCATTCAAAACAAAATCATAGAAATTTATATCTTCTCTTTCTTTCCAGCCCACCTGATGCCAAAAGGCATTACCGCCTTTGTTGTCACGGAAGGCCAGGAGCGAAACCTTGTTTATGCCCTCTTCCGAAAGCTGTCTCATGGCCCGCACAACCATTTCCTTGCCTATGCCCTTACGCCGCATTTCCTTTTTAACGCAAACGTGATAAAAGTAACCGGTCCTGCCGTCATGTCCGCAAAGCACCGAACCGACTATCTCATCCCCGCACACGGCTACCACGCTGGTCGTGGGATTTCTCTTTATGAACTTTTCAACGCCTTCTCTCGAATCGTCTATGCTTCTGAGACCAAAGCCCGAGATCGTCTGCCAAAGCGCATAGACCTTGTCGTAGTCGGAGGCCAGCATAGCCCTGATTATCACTCTGTCCATTCTTCAACCTACGGGAACATGGGAACAAGATCAAGCCCCATGTCTTCAGGTAAGCCAAACATGAGGTTCATGTTCTGTACCGCCTGACCTGCCGCACCTTTCACGATATTGTCCAGGGCTCCCATCATGATCACCCTTCCCGTCCTCTCATCGAGAACAAAATTTACATCTGTATAATTGGATCCCTCCACCCAGCGGGTCTCGGGACATATGCCCTTATTAAGAACACGCACGAACTTTTCGTTTTGGTAACAGTCTGCATATGCTTTCCGGATCATGTCCTCCGTCACGCCCTTTTTAACGTTGGCATACGCCGTCACAAGAATACCTCTGTTCATGGGTACAAGATGAGGCGTAAAATTGAGCATCACCTGTTCCCCACTTGCATATGAAAGCTGTTCCTCGATCTCGGGTGTGTGCCTGTGAGTAGCCACACCATAGGCCTTGATGTTCTCGTTAACCTCGCAGAACAGGTTGTCCGTCTTGGCGGAACGCCCCGCTCCGGAAGTGCCCGACTTGGCATCGATGATAAGGGTTGAAAGGTCGATGAGCCCCGCTTTTGCCAAAGGATAAACCGTGAGTATGGAGCAGGTGGTATAGCAGCCGGGATTTGCAAGGAGTCTTGTTTTCTTAATGTCCTCCCTGTTTATCTCACAAAGTCCGTAAACCGCTTCTTTAATGAACTGCGGTGACTTGTGCTCTATCTTGTACCACTTTTCGTATACACTTACATCCTTCAGTCGGAAATCCGCGGAAAGATCGATGATCCTGCATTTTTTGAGGACCTCCTCGGTAACTATGCCCGCGCAATATCCCTGAGGCGTAGCCGTAAAGATCACATCAGCCTTGTCCGCGATCTCTTCTATATTGTCATCTCCGCACTCTTCGGGAACGATCTCCGTGCAGTTTCTGAATACATCCGCATATCGCTGTCCCACATAGGATCTGCTTCCGTAATGAACGATCTCTGCCTCTTTGTGTCCCTTAAGTATTCTGACCAGTTCGTTGCCGGCATATCCGGTCGCTCCGATGATTCCAACCTTGATCATGTTTTTGTCCTTTTCTTACGCTTACTATTTTCTTACCTTTACAATAAATGCTTCATATTCAGCCGAAAAAAGAGGCTCATACGCTCTGTCCACCTCATAACCGCCGGCTCCGTTGTCCTTGTTGGGGTATATGCTGTAAACCTGGGTTCCTGCATCATAAACCACATCACCTAAGCTCTTTAGCATTTCATAATCAATACTTGTGGGAGCATACCACCACTCTCTGTAGAACATGGTATACTGCTCATCTTTTGAACTGCTGATATAGTCAATGGGTCCGCACCTTAAGGCTTCCGTATAGCCCACATAAATATAATCAATATCATACTTATCGATGATCGCCTTTGCCACTGCCGGATCCGAAGTGGAATAAAGGGTCAGCATATCTTCCTGTCTGTCTATTACCTTTTGAGGCTTTTCAACCGAACCGCCGTTTCTCCACAGCCATTCGTGATTGTACCAGCCGATGGGTGCGGGCCTTCCTGTAAAGGATGATATGGTGGCAAAAGGTTTATAGGCCGAAACAACCATCTGAGAGATAACATCATCCATTTCTGTGTTTTCCATTACCCACTTTACCATATCTTCCACAAGTGCCGCTCTGCTCGGTTCCTCGCCGGAAAAGATATTGTTTACCTGATCTCCTCCCAGCTGCTGTTTGAACCAGAACATAGAGCTTCTTTCCGATTCCGCCACCTGATCATAGCTGTTCAGGGTTCTTTCCCTTCCGTCCGGCTTAAAGATGTGACCGATATAACCTGTACATGCATTGTTAAAATAGAATATCGTCCATATGATGAAGAACGCTCCCGCAACAGCAAGCTTTCTCTGCTTTAAGGTTTCATTGAACAATATAAGTCTTGTAACCGTATAGGTCATTACAATGCCAAAGAGGATGAATGCCTGATAGCCAAGTTTGAACATCGTGTTGGTTCTTGCATAGGAGGAGCCGTAAATATCTCGAACGTATACAACCTCACACATAAGCACAAGACCTGTTGCACAGGCTGCGAGAGTCAGAGCAAAGAGATCCGAGAACTCAAGTCTGTATATGAAGGAAAAAAGGTGGTTGATACCGCCGTCTTTCTTTTCTTCGGCTTCATTTTCGTCCTTTACTTTCTTATATATAAACCCTCGCTTATGCTCCGGACGTTTTGCAACTTTTCCCTTTGCGACCTTCTTTCCCACACCTGCCGCAACTTTGTATCTGTTGAAAGAGATCATAAACAGTCCAACGCTGACAGCTATCGGAAGAGCCCATAAAACTGCAAGCTCATAGGGATCGGAATGTGAAAGCGGGAAGCCTATGCCTGCCGTCATGCTTTCAAAATGCATTCTGAAGGGAAGCGATACGATCAGGCTTATCATAACACACTCAAACGCATGAAGTCCGGTGAGTATCAAAGTATTCTTGTTAAAGCCGGTGATCACTGCATTCGAAAAGCAGATTATCGCACCTGAAACCACTATATAGATAGGGAAATCCCAGGAGTTTGTCATGCTGATGATACCGATTATAAAGCTTGCCATGATCACTGCCGGATCGAGAGCCTCATTGATCAGATACTTCACATCAACCTTTTCATAGCTGTCCGACTCTCTCGCTGCAGTCATTCTGTCCCAACGTCTCATGAGGAAGCCCAACAGCATCATTACGATCAAGAGCACGTTCATGATGTCGGTTACATGAGCATGCAGGTCGCCGAGGATGAAAGAGTAGGACGGAAATTCATGTATCAACTGTCCTTCGCCGTCTTTAATAAATCTGGTAGCATCCGGGAACCAATATTTCTTGGGTTCATCTCCCATCAGCTTCTGAACCGTGGGATAAATGCCACCGTAGAGTATAAAGTGCGCATTGGAAGCGAAGAACACCGCAAAGCCACCGAGCATTCCGCCTATATGCTGGCAAAAATCTGAGAAAGCAGCATTCTTTTCTTTGCTTCCAAACTTTTTGCCGTTTCTCTTCTCGTATTCTCCAAGGCCTCTTTTCAAAAGCTCCGCAACGATCGCATAAACCTGAACAAAGCCGACGGAGCATATGGTCATAAGACCGAGATTATATGCATAACCTGCGTGGGTATTGACAAGCTTGCCTACAAAGCCGCAGATGTATATGCCAAAGTAGTAATAGTTGATGGGTTCTCCGGAATACCACATGTCGTTTGCGGGCATATATTCCGTCCCCATTATGCTTGCCAGGAAACCGAAGTCCATGTATTTTTCGGTATCACTGGTGATGGTAACGCGAAAACTCTTCATATAGCAGAAGAAGATGAACATTATCAGGAAGAGCAATTCATAATACAGTATCCTGCTGACCTTCTTGCCGTCAAAATTTTCAAAGGGTTTCTTATCAGCCTTTTTGCAATAAAATGCATAAAACCCGTAGTTCAATACAGCGCATATGCCGAGAACTGCCCATGAGTTGCTCGTATTGAACTTCATGATCTTAAAGGTGGATAAAGCCCAGATCAACCAACCGCTTGCCTGAAGTCCGAACACCTTTCCTATAATGTAACCGCCGTCACTGAACCTGTTGAATACCGCATATGCAAGCGGGAAGAAAGCAAATGCCGTCGCAACGAGCACAGCCCACCACTTCATGACCATTCCGAAATCCTTGTCCAGCCACTTGCTGCCGATCAGAAGCGTGAATAACGTTACGAAGAAAAATGCCACGATAGGTATGATCGGAAGCCCCTGTTCCGCATTGTTGATCTTGTTTTGTTTCATTTTTTAGAACTCCTCTTAAATGAACGCAATAGAATATACATCATTTTGTATATTTATGCAAGTTTTATTTTGAATTTTTTTATTTCTCTTACAACCCTCGATAAAGGAAATCCGACTATATTGTAATAGTCCCCTTCGATCCGCTCAACATAAGGCGCGAACAGCCCCTGGATCGCATAGCCTCCGGCCTTGTCAAAGGGTTCCCCGGTGTCGACATAGTCTTCTATCTCTTCTTCCGTCAATCTGCTTACAAAAACCGCGGTTTCTTCGGCAAAGCAGGATTTAAAGATCTTCCCGTCCTTTTTCCCGGTTATGCATACTCCCGTATATACATAATGTTCTCTGCCCGAGATCATTCTCAGCATTTCACACGCTTTTTCCCGATCCGCGGGTTTACCGAGTATATGCCCGTCACAGGCCACCACCGTATCGGCACCTATGACCAGAAAATCATCTTTTTCGTCTTTTTCAATTCTTGCAAAGACATCCGTTGCTTTCATTTCCGAAAGCTCTTTGACCGTTTTGGACGGATCGTTGCAAGTGATCTTTTCTTCCTTTTCCGAAGTGACGATCCTAAAGCAGACACCTTGTTTTTCAAGTATCTCTCGCCTTCTCGGAGAGCCGGAAGCAAGAATAATATCCATCCGCTCACTCCTTTCCGAGCAAAAATGCACAGTAAATTCTATTATAATAGAAATCCCACTACTATGCAACCGCGAATCCCGATGAAAATTTATTAATAGTGCTCATCCCACGACTTATGCATACTTATAATATATACCGTAAATTTTTTTCAAATATATCTTGCATAATTATAAATTTTGTCGTATAGTAATGAACAAATTTACAACTATGCTACATTAAAAAGGAGAAATAAAATGGCTAAAGAAAAGGTTATCCTCGCTTACTCGGGCGGACTTGATACAACGGCTATCATCCCCTGGTTAAAAGAAAACTATGATTTCGATGTTATATGTTGCTGCATAGACGTCGGACAGGGCAACGAACTTGACGGACTTGAGCAGCGCGCAAAGTACTCGGGTGCCGAAAAGCTTTACATCCTCGACGTTGTTGATGAGTTTGTGGATGATTATGCAATCCCTTGCGTAAAGGCAGGCGCTGTTTACGAGAACAAGTACCTCCTCGGAACCTCTATGGCTCGTCCTCTCATCGCAAAGAAGCTGGTTGAGATCGCACGTAAGGAAGGCGCTACCGCCATCTGCCACGGAGCTACCGGAAAAGGAAACGATCAGGTACGTTTCGAGCTCGGCATCAAGGCTCTCGCTCCCGACTTAAAGATCATCGCTCCCTGGCGTTGCACAGACACTTGGAAGATGAAATCCAGAGAGGATGAGATAGAGTACTGCAAGCAGCACAATATCGATCTTCCTTTTGACGCAAGCCACTCCTACTCCCGTGACCGTAACCTTTGGCACATCAGCCATGAAGGTCTCGAGCTCGAGGATCCCAAGAATGCTCCCAACTACGATCATCTCCTTGTCCTCGGCGTTTCTCCCGAGAAGGCTCCCGACAAGGAAACCACTCTTTCCCTTACCTTTGAAAAGGGCGCTCCCGTTGCCTTAAACGGCAAGAAGATGAAGGCTTCCGACATCCTGAAGGAGCTCAACAAGGTTGGCGGCGAGAATGGCATAGGCATCGTTGACATCGTTGAAAACAGAGTTGTAGGCATGAAGTCCCGCGGCGTTTATGAAACACCCGGCGGAACCATCCTTATGGCAGCTCACGAGCAGCTTGAAGAGCTCATCCTCGATCGTGACACCCTTGCGTACAAGAAGGGTATCGGCGACAAGTTTGCGGATGTTGTTTACGAAGGCAAGTGGTTCACCCCTCTTCGTGAAGCCTTACAGGCATTCGTTGAGTCCACTCAGCAGTATGTAACAGGCGAAGTAAAGCTCAAGCTCTACAAGGGCAACATCATCAAGCAGGGCACAACTTCTCCTTACAGCCTCTACAACGAATCCATCGCTTCCTTCACAACCGGCGATCTCTACGATCACCACGACGCTGAAGGCTTCATCAACCTCTTCGGCCTTTCTCTTAAGGTAAGAGCAATGATGATGCAGAACAAGGATAAATAGAAAACAACTTTAAAAGGGCAGGTCCTTTACGAACCTGCCCTTATTTTTATCTCTTATTTGTTTGCGTCCTCGTTTCTGATCTGCGCTCTCTTGATCTTGCCGCCCAGGGTCTTTGGAAGTTCATCGACAAATTCAACGATACGCGGATATTTGTAAGGCGCGGTCGCATGCTTAACATGGTTCTGCAGCTCCTTGATCAGTTCATCCGAAGGCTTGTAGCCCTTCGCAAGAACGATGGTTGCCTTTACAACCTGACCGCGGATGGGATCGGGTGCTGCGGTGATGGCGCACTCAACAACAGCCGGGTGCTCGATCAAAGCAGACTCAACCTCGAAGGGTCCGATACGGTAGCCTGAGCATTTGATAACGTCGTCATGACGTCCCACAAACCTGTAGTAACCGTCGTTGTCCTTCCATGCCACATCCTTGAGATTGTAATCTCCGCCCTTGAAAGCGGCCTCTGTCTGTTCCTCGTTCTTGTAATAGCCGATGAAAAGTCCTACAGGAGGATTTTTCCTTACTCCGCAGATAGTGATCTCGCCCTCTTCACCACTCTCGCACTCTTTTCCGTCTGCGTCCATGAGTTTGATGTCATAGATGGGTGAAGGCTTACCCATGGCACCCGGAATGGGCTCAAACCAGGGATAATCCGCAAAGAGAACCGTTCCTTCGGTCTGTCCGAAGCCTGTGTGTATCTTTCCGCCGGTAAGTTCAAGCCAGCGGTTGTAAACCTCGGGGTTCAGAGGCTCGCCCGCAGTGGCAAAGTTCTGAATGCTCGAGAGGTCATATGCCTTAACATCCTCCTGCAGCATAAATCTGTACATCGTAGGCGGTGCGCAGAAGGTGGTAAGCTTGTAATCCTGCATGACCTTTAAAAGGTTTGTGGGGATAAACTTCTTCATGTCGTAGCAGAAAATGGTTGCGCCGCAGATCCACTGTCCGTAGATCTTGCCCCAGCCAAACTTGGCCCAGCCGGAATCGGAAACGCTCATGTGAAGCTTTCCTTCCTGTACTCTTTGCCAATACTTGGCGGTAACGATGTGGCCTAAGGGATGGAAATAGTTGTGGGTAACCATCTTGGGCATGCCCGTGGTTCCGGAGGTGAAATACAACTGCATTATATCAGTACCCTTGGTAGCCTCCGCTCCGACCGGTCTTTCAAAAACATCGGAACACTTCATGAATTCCTCATCGAAGTCGATCCAGCCGTCCTTTTTAACATTGTCAACCAATGCATACGCGGTGACGCCCGGCATTTCGGGCTTTGCAAGTTCAACCTGTCCGATAACGTACTCATCGTCAACGCAGACCATCATCTTTACTCCGGCTGCATTGCAACGATAAGCTATATCCTTTTTGGTGAGCTGCAGTGTTGCGGGAATAAGGATAACTCCAAGCTTTATCAAAGCCGTGGCGCAAACCCAATACTCCCAGCGGCGTCTGAGTATCAGAAGAACAACGTCACCCTTCTTGAGTCCCAGAGACTTGAAATAGTTTGCCGCTCTGTTGGAAAGCTTTGACATATCGGAAAAAGTAAAACTCTTTTCATTTCCGTCATCATCGATCCAGAGCAGACATCTGAGCTCCGGCTTTTCAGCCGCCCAGCCGTCAACAATATCAAATCCGAAATTGAAATTCTCGGGTGCGTTTACTTTGTAGTTCTTTTTAAAATCCTCGTAGGAATCAAATTCTGTTCTCGGTAAATATTTCTCTAACATTTTAATAATCTCCAATCGCTGTCGGCTACTCCGCGATCATTGTAAGGAAGGTTGCAGGCTTATCGCCGTAACACTTCTGACCGTGTTTGTAATTCGGGTTAAAATAGATGCTGTCGCCTGTATTTAAAATAATCTCCTGGTCGTCAAAGACGACGACGACACTGCCCGAAATGACAAGATTGAATTCCTCTCCCTTGTGACTTACAAGATCCGCAGGTTTGTCCGAGGGATCGAGCGTAACAAGGAAGGGCTGCATTATTTTGTTTGTAAAACGATAGGCGAGATTTTCGAACTTATATCCCGGATATCTGTCTGCGTTCTGGCCTTCACCCTTTCTCACAACCTGATAGGTGCGAAGCTTGGCGCTTGTACCGGTCATGATCTCGGAGAAATCGACGTGATAAAGCTTGGCCAAGGAATATATTACGCTGATGGGAACGTTTGCTGCGGACTTTTCATATTCCATGTAAGTATCCGCGGGAATTCCCAGCTCCGATGCAACATATTCGGGGGTATAATCGCAGGCATCACGCAGAGCATGGATCCTTTCGGCGAGTTCTTTTAATTCGTCTTCCATAGCTGCTCCTTTCGTGGGGAACCTTAAATGCTTTAATCGATCTTAACGATCCAATTGTGCTCGTCAGCAGCCTTGCCCCACTGAATGGATGTAAGTGTGTCATAGAGCATCTGGGTTGTCTTTCCGATCTCAAAGTTGTTGATCTTGTATTCTTCGCCCTTGAAGATGAGTTCGCCGATGGGTGAAACAACTGCTGCAGTTCCTGTTCCCCATGCTTCCTCAAGTCTGCCGCTCTTTACAGCTTCGAAGAGTTCATCAACGGAGATCCTTCTCTCTTCTACCTTGAAGCCCTTTGCCTTGAGTAATTCTATGCAGGACTTTCTGGTGATCCCGGGAAGAACAGAGCCGAGAAGTTCAGGTGTAACAACCACACCGTCGATCTTGAACATAACGTTCATTGCACCGACTTCTTCAATGTACTTTCTCTCAACGCCGTCAAGCCAAAGAACCTGAGAATAGCCCTTCTTTGCAGCCTTCTCGCCTGCTCTGTAGGATGCGGCATAGTTACCGCCGCACTTTGCATAGCCTGTACCGCCGCGGACGGCACGTACATCTTCGTCTTCGATCATGATCTTAACGGGAGCAAGCCCTTCTGCATAGTAGCTTCCGGAAGGGGAGCAGATAATGCAGAAGGTGCACTCATGAACTGTGTGAACACCAAGCTTCGGATCCGTTCCGATAAGGAAAGGACGAATGTAAAGGGATGTGCCCTCGGAATGAGGAACCCAATCCTTTTCAACTTCAACGATCTTCTTGATGCACTCAAGCATTTCCTCTTCAGGCATCTGAGGCATGCAGAGACGCTCGGCGGAATTGTTCATTCTGCGAACATTCTCAATGGGACGGAACAGCTGGATCTTGCCTGCCGCTGTTCTGTATGCCTTGAGGCCCTCAAAGATCTCAGCACCGTAGTGGAAAACTGCTGCTGCAGGTGAAAGTACGAAATCTGCATAAGGAACGATCTCAGCATCCTGCCAGCCGCCCTCTGAGGTCCATTTGCGGATAAGCATATGATCCGAGAACACAGCGCCGAATCCGAGTTTGGACTCGTCGGTGGGCTTAGCCTTGGGTGCGTTTGTAAGCTTTAAATTGATCTTCATGATATTAACCTCCCATTTTTATTTACATATTATAGCCTGTTTCCAACGCCTTTTTGTTGAACTCAAGCATATCCTGATGCCTTGCGGAAATGATCTTTCCGAGCACCTTATCAACGGAATCCATCTCAAAACCGGGGACCTCCTTGATGAGTTTGCCTGTCATGATCATATTTGCAAGGGTATTGATGTTCATATCATTTGCTGTCTTTGTTGCGGGAACGTAGAATACTTCAACGTCCGTTCTCTCGACCTTTTTGTCGATGAGCGTTGAATCGATAAAGATCTTTCCGCCCGGAACAACAGAAGCTTCGAACTTCTCAAGTGAAGGGAGGTTCATTGCAACAAGCACATCAGGCTTGTTTACGATGGGAGAACCTATGGGATCGTCGCTGATGATAACGTTACAGTTAGCCGTACCGCCTCTCATCTCGGGGCCATAGGAAGGAAGCCACGAAACCTGCTTGTCTTCGATGAGGCCCTTGTATGCCATGAATTTTCCCGCAAAGAGGATACCCTGACCGCCGAAACCGGCAAATAACATTCTTGTTGTAGCCATCAGTTGTTACCTCCTTCAGCATAAATATCCTTGTAAACGCCGAGAGGATAGTAAGGGATCATATCGGTCTGAATGAACTCAAGCGCCTTCTCGGGGCTCTTTCCCCAGTTGGTGGGACAGGAAGAAATGACTTCAACAAGTGAGAAGCCCTTACCCTCTACCTGATTCTTGAACGCATGAAGGATAGCTTTCTTGGCCTTACGTACGTTTGCTACATTGTTAACGGCAACTCTCTCAAGATAAGCTGCACCGTCAACCTTAGAAAGCATCTCACACATCTTCATGGGATAACCTACAGTGTTAACATCACGTCCGTAAGGAGAGGTCTGTGTAACCATTCCGGGGAGCGTTGTGGGCGCCATCTGTCCGCCTGTCATACCATAGATAGCATTGTTTACGAAAATAACAGTGATGTTCTCACGTCTTGCGGATGCATGAACGATCTCTGCCGTACCTATGGAAGCAAGATCGCCGTCTCCCTGATAAGTAAACACGATCTTGGAAGGATCGGAACGCTTAACGCCTGTGGCAACTGCCGGAGCACGTCCGTGAGCAGCCTGTACGCAGTCAACATCAAAATAATCATATGCCATAACGGAGCATCCTACGGAAGCCACGCAAATGGACTGTCCCTGAATTCCCAGTTCGTCGATAGCTTCAGCTACGAGACGATGGATGATTCCGTGAGTGCAACCCGGGCAATAATGCAGGGGCGCATCTGTTAAAGCTTTGGGTTTATGAAATTCAGCCATTAGTTTTCACCTCCGTTTACTTTTTCGATGGAGGCAAGCACCTCTTCGGGCGAAGGTATCATACCGCCCGTGCGGTTGCAAAGATAAACAGGTTTTTTGCAACGCTCGGCAAGCTCAACATCCTGGATCATCTGACCCATGTTCATTTCAACAGTGATAAACGCCTTAACCTTGTCGGCAGCCTCAAGAATGGGCTTCTTGGGGAAAGGCCAAAGGGTGATGGGGCGGATCATTCCGACCTTTATGCCCTTAGCACGTGCTGCAACAATGGCATTCTTGGATACTCTCGACGTGATACCGAAGGAAACAACGCAGATCTCTGCATCCTCCATCATATATGATTCATAAAGTACTTCGTTCTCTTCTACTTTCTTGTACTTCTCAAAACGCTCAAAATTCTTCTGTTCAAGCTGTTCAGGCTTAAGATAGAGTGAATTTACGATGTTTCTGGGTCTTTTGCAATTTGTTCCGGTGAGAGCCCAAGGCTTCTCAACCTCTTCGATCACAATATCATCAATGGCAACGGGCTCCATCATCTGTCCCATTGTTCCGTCTGCAAGGATCATACATACCATACGGTACTTGTCCGCAAGGTTGAAGCCCTTTGCCGTAAGCATAGCCATTTCGGAAACGCTTGAAGGTGCAAGCACGATGTTGTGATAATCACCGTGGCTTCCTCCCTTTGTAGCCTGGAAGTAATCGGACTGTGAAGGCTGGATGCCTCCGAGACCCGGGCCTCCTCTCTGTACGTTAACCACAAGTGCGGGAAGATCGCATCCTGCGAGGTAGGAAATACCTTCGCTCTTTAATGAAACTCCCGGTGAAGATGAGGATGTCATAACCCTCTTTCCGGTTGATGATACGCCGATAACCATGTTAATGGCGGCAACTTCGCTTTCAGCCTGTAAAAATGTTCCGCCGATCTTGGGCATACGCTTTGACATGTAAGCCGCAACCTCAGTCTGGGGTGTGATCGGATAACCGAAGTAGTAACGGCAGCCCGCCTTGATTGCAGCCTCGGCAATGGCTTCATTACCCTTCATGAGTACTTTCTCTGACATAGGTTTTCTCCTTCCCTTTACTTTTCCACTGTAATTACGCAATCAGGGCACATGAGTGCACATGATGCACATCCGATACAAGCACTCGGATCGATGCATTTTGCCGGATGATGTCCTTTAGCATTCAATGCTGTTTCATCCAGGGCAACGATTTTCTTGGGGCACGCGGTAACACAAAGTCCGCAGCCCTTACAAACATCAGTCTTAAATGTAATACTTGCCACTTTTGTTTTCCTCCTTTTGACTCCCGTAAACCACTCGTTTAAGCGAATCCGGATCAATTGTTGTTGATTGTTTTATACTATCTTGTCTTGCAAATGTATGACCATGAGATCATCGATCTTGTCTTTGACCTCATCGTAAATATTTTTTGTGACGGTAGTAAACCTTATCGGTATGCCCGCCGTCTCCGAAACCTTTTTGGCAAAAGCAACGCTCCCAAACACATCCTCGGCCGTTGTTTCCACGCCAAGATTCGAATCGTTTACGATGCCCGTAAACTTCATGTCTGCCGTAGTCTCGATCTCATGCATTACCTCGATCGCGAGCTCCGGCGTTTTGGATAAAGGTCTGAACTTGTTCAGGACAAGCAACAGTTCATAGTTGTTCTCGGCTTTGATCGCATCCGCATATCTTCCGAGAGCCGTTGCTCCTCTGTCATCTCCGCCAATATCGAAGATCGCATATCTGTCGTGAATGTCCACCAGGGAGTAGATCTCTGCCGGAAGCGCCGGAAGATCGACATTGGATCCCGCATATACGGACGAGATAAGCTTTATTCCGTTTTCTTCCAGTTCCTTCTGGCTGTCCTTTGTCCTGAAGTAGGGATTGACTATATCAAGATCGGCTATTGCCACTTGAAGCCCCATCTTTTTCAATTGCAAGGCATAGTTTACAGCCACATTGGTTTTTCCGCTGCCGTAATGTCCGGCAAACAAAGTCACTCTTTTCGGTTTATCCATTTTTCTTCCTATATTATGTGACGAACGGTAAAATGTTCGACCTATAAAAGTATAATTATTCAGTCTATATCTTTTTTATGTATTTTGCAAGGATTTTTTATTTAACGATGTAAAGTGATACCATTAAAAAATTTTACATCATTCAGAAGTCTGTCTTTTAAAGTGCTTTTCTGATAACCTTTCCGCTTATGGTCTTGGGTAATTCAGTCCTGAATTCCACAATTCTGGGATACTTGTAAGGAGCCGTTTTTTCCTTGACGTAGTTCTGGATCTCCTTCTTGAGTTCCTCGGTACCTTCCTTGCCGTTCACGAGAACTATGCACGCTTTGACCACCTGTCCTCTGACCGGATCGGGAGCTGCGCAGACGCCACACTCCAATACGTAAGGGAGCTCCATGATAACATTCTCGATCTCGAAGGGTCCGATCCTGTATCCGGAAGATTTGATCACATCGTCTATTCTGGAAACATACCAGAAGTAGCCGTCCTCATCCTTATAGGCGATATCGCCGGTGTGATAATAGCCGTCATGCCACGCTTCCTTCGTTTTATCGGGCTCTTTGTAGTACTCGAGAAGAAGTCCGCAAGGTATACCGTTCTTTGTACTGATGCATATCTCTCCGTTTTCGGCTGTTCCCACGGGATTTCCGTCCGTATCGAGCAGCTCAACCTCATATGCGGGCGAAGGCTTCCCCATTGAACCCGGCTTCGGCTTCATTCCTACAAGGTTTCCGATGGTAAGTGTTGTTTCCGTCTGTCCGAAGCCTTCCATAATGTCAAGGCCCGTAGCCTGCTTGAACTGATAGAATACTTCGGGGTTCAAAGCTTCTCCGGCTGTGGTGGCATGCTCTATGCAGGAAAGATCGTATTTTGAAAGGTCTTCCTTGATGAACATCCTGTACATCGTAGGAGGTGCGCAGAATGTGGTGATCGGATACTTTCCGAAAAGCTGAAGGATGTCATCCGCATGGAAGCGCTCAAAGTCATATACAAACACGGCCGCTTCATTCAGCCACTGACCGAAGAGTTTCCCCCAAAGGGATTTGCCCCAGCCCGTATCGGAAATGGTAAAATGCAGACCCTGAGTTCTTACGCAGTGCCAATACTTGGCGGTGATGAAATGTCCCAAAGCGTACTTACAGGAATGAAGCACCATTTTGGGATAGCCGTTGGTTCCGCTGGAGAAAAGCATGATCATGGGATCGTCGCCCTTTGCGCTGTCAGCGGTTCTCAAATATCTTCTGGAGAAGAAAACGAATTCATCGTCAAAGTTCCTCCAGCCTTCCTTGTGACCGCCCACAATGATCTTGTTCTGAAGAAAAGGACATTCCTCGGCTGCTTCATCGACAGCATCCGTTGTACCGTCCGAAATCGTACATACGATAGAATGAATGTCACCGGCCTTGAAACGGTAAACAAAGTCATGTGACTTCAGCTGATTGGTTGCAGGAACAACGATGGCTCCGATCTTGTTGAGAGCAAGAAATGCTATCCAAAACTGATAGTGACGCTTCAAAACAAGCATTACCCTGTCGCCCTTCTTGATACCGAGTGAAGTAAAGTAATTTGCTGCCTGGTTTGACAGTTCCTTGAATTCCTTAAAAGTGAATCTCTTTTCGTTCTTATCCTTGTCCAGGTGGATCATTGCAAGCTTATCGGGTTTTGTTCTTGCGATCTCATCCGTAATATCAAAAGCAAAGTTGAACTTGTCCGTATTCTTGAAGTTGATGCTGCGGAAGCTTCCGTCCTCGTTATCAACGCTGTCGATGAAGTTCTCGTAAACAAGTCCCTTGGTCTGCTTTGCACGAACGATAGCTTCCGTCGCAAAGCCGTTATCCTGCTCATCGGAGGCCATTATCATAGCGATGAACTTGCAGGCTTTTCCGCCCACAGCGATCATTCCGTGAGGCTTACCCGAGGTGTAATAGATGGAATCACCTGCATTCAGGATCTCCACATGCTCTCCTACCTGTACCTTTAAGGATCCTTCAACGATATAGTCAAATTCCTGACCTGCATGTACCGTTGTATGGATAGGAAGATTCTGCAGTGACTCATCATAGTCATAGGTTACAAGATAAGGCTCCGCAAGCTTTTTCTTAAAGTAAGGAGCAAGGTTCTGTATGAGTTCTCCCGCCTCATTTGCTGTTGTCAGTCCCATTCCTCCTCTTACCACATTGTAGGAAGAAAGTCTTGCGCTCTGACCTTCGATCAGTTCCGTCATTTCCAATCCGAAGGCAAGTGCACACTTGTGAACGAAGGTAAAGGGAAGTTCTGCTTCTCCGTTCATATACGAGTTGAAATGTTCCATATCAACTTCTGCTTTTGCTGCAAGCTCTTCATCGGAATAGCCCTTGATATCCTGCATATCACGGATCCTGACGACGACTTCATTCACTTGTTCTTTCATTTCCGGCTTAACCATTGTTTTTCTCCTTTAATATTGGATGTTGGTTGGTTGTCTTGAGGACTTGTGATATCCTTATATAACAAAAAGTCCCAAGACTAGTAAACTAATCTTGAGACGAAATATTCATTCCGCGGTACCACTCAATTTCCTGCTTGGCAGGCTCTTTAAGGTCTTACAACCTCTTTGCACTAACGTAGCTCTCACGTAGGCCACTACTCGCTTTCGCTTTCGCATCCTCAGCTCGGAAGGGATTGGATGATCTTAAGTTCTTACAGGCTCGCACCAAACGCCTGCTCTCTGAAAAGAAGTTTTAAAAGTCCGTCTTCGTCACAGCTTTTATTCAATACCTTATTTAATTGTTCGTTACTTTACCACTTTAAATTATCTTTGTCAAGAAGGTATTTTAAAAAGTTCAGGACGCTTCAAAATTCCGAAGGGATCCGGCTTGTATTCGTAGCTCCAGCTTGCCCCGACGGTTCTCCACGAATCGGGATCCTGATGTCTGTACTGTCGGTCGCAGAGATGCAAGGGACTGAAGGTGTTGTTCCTGTTTCCGAAAGCAGTGAGGCGGATCTCATGTTTTCCCCTCTTCACGCCGCGGATCAGGCATTCATAAGGTGAAAATGCAATGTTTCCGGCGTCTTTTCCGTCCAGCTCAACTTTAATAAGAGGGCATCTGAAATCCGTCGCTCTGACAAGAAGATCTCCGTCATTCCCGAGCTCAATGTCCCAGATGTAGCTTAAGTTTCCGCTGTAAAAAGGAAGATCCTGCCTTGAAATGTCGCCAAAGCCGAGAGTCTCGGGCTTTTCGACAATGACTGCCTTTGAGCCTTTAAGTCTCACGCCGAAATCACCGAGGACGTACAATGCTTCCAGTTCCTTGATCTTTCCGGACAGCGTCTTTAAAATGAGTTCATTCCTTCCTTTTTTCAAAACACCGAGGGCGATCCTGTCTATGTCACGATCCACGAAGAAGCCTTCCTTCTTCATTTCGACCGCACGGCCGTTAAAGATCAGTTCATAATTCTCGGGTTTTTCAATACCGAGCGAGAGTTCTGTGCCTTCGATCTCCGACTCAAAACTGTATCTGAGCGTAAGGTCGCGCGTGTACTCAAACCCGTCGTCCATTGCCCACGGCTGCGGATAGGCATGCTGCCGCACGGTTCCGCCCGCTTTCTCGCGAAGGATGTTGTCGATCCTTAAGATCTCCTCTTTTTTACCGAACTCTTCGTCTCCGATCCTGTATTCCGCCATGTCCAGAAGCAGCACATTCGGCTCGGCAAGTTCGATCTTCACGTTCTCGGGCACTTCCAAAGAGAGACTTTCTCCTCCCGGCCTGCATTCATCGGCCGGCTTTGCAAAAGCCGCAGCCTCTTCCTTCAAAGGAACAAGTTTCAGCAAAAGGCTGTCATGGTCGAAAAACTCCTTTTCGATAAATGTCCTTCCGTTTTCCGCCCTGAAAGGGATCTCATAAATGTCCCCGGTCAGCGCATCGTAGACCACGGGCTTAAACATGCCTTTTAAGCATATATGGAGGTTATCCTTGTGAGGGATGTCCACAGGCTCATTTCTGAAGGCATGAGCCAAAAAGAGCCAGTTGCATTCTTCCTCAGACCGCATCTGATAGATCAGGTTTCCGACAGGATTTCCCCTGTCATCACGTATCTCAACGATCTTCTGATCCTTAAGGGCATTAAGGATCGAATACCTGTCAAAGCCCACCTTCGTAAATCCCGTGCATATTTTTTCAAGAGAATCGTCGGGTTTTGCATTAATATGCGTGGGTGTCCGGCCCGCAATGATGACTTTGCCGCCCGCTTCCGCAAAAGCTTTAAGTGCATCGATCGTGGTTTTTCTTATCGTGATGAGGTCAGGGACAACAACGGCATCGTATCTCATTTCGCCGCACACGAACTTTCCGTCTTCAACACCGTTCTTAAAGCCCGCAAGGAGCGATTCGGAGATAAGATCAAAGTCGACGGATCCGAGCAGAAGCCATGATGTCAGGTTTTGGAATTCCTCATCCCTCTGCCTTCTGAGTTCTCCGGTCTGTTCTTCGTTGCCCCATAGGAGCCAGAAGGACTCTATCGGATGGATCACGCCCACTTTTACGACCGGCTTTCCTCTTGTGAGAGCCGTGTTGATCCTTGCAAAATAGTCCTCAACGTGCTTGTATTCTTTGTACCATGGCGACTGATAGCCGATCGATGCGGGATAGTCACGTTTTGCTTCTCCCGCCATTGATGTCCATGTAAGGTGCGGAACCCGCACAGTTACTCCGAGGGCAGCCTGCCAGTCTCCCTGAAGCTTGTGTCCTCTGAAGTCAAAATTGTAGCCGGTAACGCCGTAAAGCTCGCTCATGATCCCGGGAGCGCCCTTTTGATGAGCAGCACTTTGAGCCTGCTTTGCGGTGGTGAATTCTCTGTGATCGCAGAGCATGTCTATGCCCGGAATGTCAAATCCGCGGTAGGAGCGCATGGCTTCGCCGAGACAGGCTGTCTGAGAAGTAAGAGTGGGCTCTTCCATCATATGCCCGGTCATCAGGATGTTGTGTTTCCTGCACCAGTCTCCGATATTGTCCGCAAAGCTTTCCGCAAACCGTTCGCAGACAAAATCGTGGTATTCGTATCTTGTTACGGAGTATTTTCCTTCTCCCGCTTCCCAGAAAAGCTCCGGAAGGCTGTCAAGCAGGCTGTGCCCGTATCTCTTCGTAAAGTCTTCCTCAAAATCATCCGAGAAGGGGATCTTGACCGTTCTGCTGTCCTCCGCAAAGCCCAGCCTTTCCTTCGATGCGAACTGGGGTTCATCCGTGAATATTGCGGGAATGTCCTTTCCGAAGCCGTCTCCGAGCTCGGAATAGTATTTGTCATGCGTTATCCTTATGAATTCGTCGATGGCCTTCTTGTCCAAAGTGTTTACATATGCCTGATAATTGAACCAGGGATTATCACCGCAGACTTCGAGAAATGCCCATCTCGTCTTCATCCCGGGTCTTGCGCTCTCGTTCTCCTTAAGCCTTCTGTAGGATTTAAGGAATCCGTCTTTGAGCTCGATCTCGTACTTCGCAAGGAGGACATTGTCGTCTCCTCTTACGGGCACGGCGCAAGAACTGTAATGGCGCTCTCTTTTCAGTTTTTCACGGTCTTCCTTCTCCTCTTCCGTGAAAACGAGGAACCTCTCCCTGAAGTGCCGGTCCTTCGTCACAAACCCGCCTGCCGAGCCGGACGGCCATCTGTCTTCATCATAGAGCCACGTGAGCATTCCGTTCTTTTTGAAATTCTCGCGTGCTTTCTTAATGAGTTCCATGAACTCTTCTCCGAGGTACACGTTTCCGAGTCCGATCCTCGAATGAAGATGTGCGCCTCCCATGCCCATGTCCTTAAAGACTTCGGTCATGAGATCCACTTTTTCTTTTGTCATCTTCGTGTTCCACGCCCAGAAAGGAGTTCCTCTGTATTCCGCTCCCGGGTCTTTGAACACTTCATCCGTTAATTTTTTGGTGTTTTCATATAACATGGCTTCACCCCCTGTTAAGGAAATAATAGTGCTTTCCGTATCCCAAGTCAACCTTACGAAGGTGTATATAAAGCGCAAAAAAGTGAGCCATCCCGCCCTGCGGAACTGCCCACGATGATGAATTGTTGCTTTACTGCATGTGTCGGAAGATCAAAAAAGCTTCGACGACATTTGTCGCCGAAGCCTGTACTCATTGAATTAATTTACAAATCCCACGGCTGCACTGGTCACCGACTTACCGTTGTACGTAATGGTGACGCGGACGTACTTGAGATGGGTCTGGGCATATACGGAATCATAGCTTGCTCCGTCCGGAACAGTGTCCGAAATGTTCAAAGTTCTGGAATTTCCAACACCGTCGATCTCTGTCCATGCTGTTGCATTCTTTGCGGCTGCGTACTCCCACTTGAATTCGAAATCATCAAGATCGGTGGACAGCTTTGATGTCAAGTTCGTGCTGGGGTTAGCAGTAAGTGTGAATCCGAGCTTCGGGCTTCCGGAGATGGAAGCATAGGTCAGAGCCTTTGAGTAATCAAGACTCGGTGAGCAAAGCCTGTAAGGTGAAGGAAGTTCGGTCTTGGTCCCTGTCTTTCTCACAACTATGATGGATCCGCTTACTGCTCTGCTGTAAGCGATCTTGGTGTAGCTGTTACCCTTTAATGTAGTCCACTGCATGTTTGTAACGGGAAGCTGTGAGTAAGCAGTAGCAGAAACTGTGGCACCCGCTGCCGGGAAATTGGAAAGTCCGTATCTTGCAGCATCCGTGGGTGTGAGCACAGCAACCTGAAAATCACAGTCATTGTTGTTGGTAACCTGGATGCCGCCGTTACCTGACTTTGATGAAACGTATTCTATCTCAATGTTTGCCTGCTCTGCAGCAGAAAGGGTTCCGGATGTGGGCACGGTGATCTCTGTGATACGGCTGGCTGCAGCCCTCTGTGCGCCTGCGGTTCTGACGTAAAGCACTGCAGAGGATGTTATGGGATCCGACATGGCAAGCCCAAGAGCCTGCTGCGCAAGGAATTTCGTTGTCCTCACGGAAGTGGTGATGGGCTCGATGGCGGTGATTCTGTCCGTGGAAGGCACCGTAGCTTCATCGGTGGTGGCATTTGAGGCAAAAACGGGAATCAGAGTCCAGTTTTCTCCGTCCAGTGAGAATTCCTGTCCGTTCTTTAAATTGATGGTTCCGTCAATAAGATTAATGTTAACGATAGGTCCCGGAAGGATCTTTGCCAGAGTGTATCTCGCAACTCCCGAAGAACGGTTTCCGATGCCGTTTGCATCGTCTGCCTGGCTGACGGATCTTATGCGGAACTCCAGAGCTCCGCCGCGGATCTCCATCTCATGAGGATCCAGGTCCTTAAATTCATGCCAGTTTCCGTTGGTGCCTTTACGCCATTCTATGTTCTCAAGTTCCAGATAAGTCTGGTCCCTGTTGTTGACTTTTTTGGTAAAAATGAAGTATCCCGTGTCTTCACCGAAATGTCCGGCGTAATCCGGTTCCGCATACTTCGCTTTCCAGCTCTCCGCATCCGTGATGTCCGTTGCGAGAAGTGTTCCCGTAAACTTCACGCCGAGAGTGTCCTGCCACTTGAGCACTATGCTCGAGATCTTTGTGTGGTTGTCACCGCAGATGTAAACCTTTACATCCGCATTGCTCCTCGCCCAGGAGAAGTCAAACATGGCCACATCATCGCGTACATCGCAGCAGTACCATTTTGAAATGTCGGCGGTATAGGTGTCGGTGAAGTAGATCTTTTCATCCCTATCTCCTGCGGAAAGAGAGCTTTCATCTATGATCACGGACATTCTGTCGTAATCGATGGTTATGAGGTTACTCGGCACTGCCACTCCTGCGGAAGCAAAGACACCGTCGTCAGCATTCAGTCCCACAGCCATCGCGATCAGTGTAACAACAGCGATAAGCCGCAAGATCAACCTTTTCGTTTTCATGGCATTCCCTCCTTGCATATACTTAAAAGCCACGGAGCAGTCAGTGTTTTTCGTCAAGAAAAACCGGCGTCACGGCATTTAGCCCGTTCATGCTCTTGTAGTACTTGTCCGCAGTCTGGCGGCTGACCTTGAAACTCTTCTTGCCTTTACGGAGTTCCTCGATCCTCTTGTCCAGTGTAGACTTGTTCTTCTTTTCAAGAGCCGAAACAGTGACGCTCAGATCAGTGATCTCCTGAATCAAAGCTTGGAGCCTGCGGATCGCATCCGCATGCTCCTTGCCCTTTTCCCTGATATCCTGAGAGATCTTATCAAAGAGCTTCTGAAATCCTTCATCCATCTCCGTCAGCTCATCGATAAGCTTTGTTTTATTGTCAATGGCGTCATTAAAAGTCTTTTCGTCAATGCTCTCTTTTGCCAGTGCATCTTCCTGTGCCTTAGTGGCTTCGTATATGCCCGTAAGCACCTTCTTCTTTCGCACCAGCACGTCCTGCATTACTCTTAAGTATCCGCCAAAATCAAGTCTGTCTTCCATCATTTCTCCAATGCGGGATTAACGAACATACATATGGTTCTGCTTCATGATCTCTTTCCAAAGGTCTCTCATCTCACGGATCTGTCCGAGAGCCTTCTCAAGGCTTTCTCTTTCCTTTTTGATGTTGGCCTGGATCAGAAGTGTGTTGATGTATTCGTAAATGAGATCGAAATCCTTCGCTGTCTCATACTTGAAATCAAGTGTTGCGCGGAATTCGGTAATGATGTTCTGAACCTTGATGATGTTGTTATTCACTTTTTCGTAGTCATTGGTCTCGAATCCGAGAAGCGCGATGTTACAGAATTTGATAGCGCCTTCATAGAGCATCAATGTGAGTTCGGCGGGAGAAGCCGTGTTAACTTTTGTTCCCTGATAGAGTGTTGCTGCATTCATAGCCATATTCTTTTTCCTCCGATTTCATTAATTAATTCTGGGGTGTTGTTCCGAGCATTGATGCCAATGATGACGATTTGCTCTGAAGTTCGGCAAGGGCTTTTTCCATCGCCGTAAACTGTTTATAGTATCTGTTTTTCAGATCGTCGATCCTGTCGTTAATCGTATCAAGATCGCTCTGGTATCTGTCAAGATCACTCTTGTACTGCTTATCGTTGTAGAAGGTAAGAGCACTTGAAACGCTTGTCTTTGCACATTTATCACTTAATGTAGTGTAAAGATTTGTAAAGATCCCGCTCATTGCTTCCATAACCTTGTCCGGATCTTCATCAAGAGCTGCCTTCAGTCTGTCATTGTCAGCCGCGTAGATGGCATCTTCCTTGTTGCCCAGGATGTGGAGCTTGCCGCGTTCGGTGTAATTACCTGTAACGATACCGTAGGTGGAAAGTGAGTACTTGTTACCTTCGCTGTCGGTGTAAGTGCTTTGAAGAGCCGCTCTCATAGAGGTCATCAGACCTCCCAGTGTGGTGTCTCTCCTTAAGAGAGAACTCTTGATCTTGTTTTCCCACTGCTCCACCTCATCATCGGTCATGGACTCCTTCTGCTCAGCCGTCAAAGGATCGTAACCCCTTGCAGAATCTGCGTAGTAGAGTTTTCCCATTTCCTCGATGAGCTTATTGTATTCATTGACCGCATCTTTAATGAGATCATAGGTTGATGACGTATCCTTTGTAACGGTTACGGTCATTTCATCGTAATCTCCGGTGGCCTCGTTCTTTGTGGTGTTAAGAAGATTCAATGTGAGGCCGTTTACCGTAAGAGTGTTTGTGGAAGATGTCATTGTCGCACCGTCGATGATGACTTGGGCATCGTTTGCCTTTCTTACAACAAGGCTTCCTGCACCGGCTTCATCGATGTTCTCACCTGTGATGCCTGTTCCGAGGCCAATCTTGGTGAGATCTCCTGCCTGATTCTGATTGTCTATGCTGTTCTTAAAGGTTTCAACCTTGGTTAAAAGCTCGCTTTCAATGGCTGCGATCTCCGTATCGTTGTCAGGGCTTGTAAGTCCCGCTCCCGATACCTTCAGATTCTTGATATTGATGATGGCGTCATAGATCAGTGCCTGCTCATCGGAAAGGCTCTTTCCTGCGTCGGTGAACTTCTCCATGGCTGCTGCGATATCATCCTTGTCTGCGGAAAGGATGGTGGACACCGCATTATTGTATACGTCCTTGTCCACATCGCTCAAAGTCTCGACTTCACTTGCGTCAAGTGCGTTCACCACATCGGATTTCGCATTTGCATATTCGGAAGTAACGGCTGTGGACGTGACGGTGAACTTGTTGTCCGTACCGCTGTCTGCCGAGCTGAAGAAAAATCTCTTCTGATTCGTATCGTAACTGGCGGTGATCCCCGCTTCCTTTGCTGCGCTTATGATGTCCTTTATCTTGGTGTTATTGTCAACGGTAATGGTCTTTACCGTCTCGTCTGCGGATCCCGCTTTTCCTTTGAAGGTGATGGTCTGACCTACCAGATTTGCAGTTCCGGCATTCTCCGCATCAAGCTGCGCGATCCTTGTCTCCTGAGTGTATGTTCCGGAAAGTTTTGCACCGGTGACATACTGTGAACTTGCCACGCCCTTGATCTTAATGGTATGCTGGCCCGCAGATGCCGAAGAAGATGCAGATGCCTTGATCTTCGTTTCATCACTGCTCTCAGCTGCTTTTGTCTGATAGGAGCTCTTCAAACGAAGCTTGGATGCAAAATCCGTGTAAAAAGAATAGATCTTCTTGTTAAGGTCCGACCATGCTGTAGTCGTCCACTTATTAAGAGTAACCTTATTGTCGATTTTGGTCTTTTTTGCTGTCTGACCGCCGACCATTGCGTCAACAATGGCATCCGTGTCGAGACCGGAGATCATTCCGGATAATCCGATACCCATATGCTTTACCTCCAAATTCCTTTTTCTTTTTTGCGCTTCCCTGCGTAAGAGTTAATTGGTTACCTTTGTTCGTCTACCAGGATCCCTGCCACTTCCCACATCTTGGAAAGCATGTCCAGCGTCTCCTGCGGCGGTATTTCTCTGATGACCTCATCCGTTTCGGAATCGATCACCTTTATCGAAACACGCTTTGTATCTTCGTGATAAGCGAATTCACAACGCGTCTTTTGATTCATCTTTCGATTGACTTCGGCGATGGCATTTTTGACCTTTTTTGTGTTTTCTATGTTCTCCTTGGTCTGTTCCTCGATCCTTTCCGTTGCCGAAGGCTTGGAGTTTTTGGGATTTGCTTCAGCCTTTTTTGCGGGTTCCTGCTTTTCGGGCTTTACCGTTTTGGGTTCCGGGGCCTTGGCAGTCACCTTGGCAGCCGCTTTACTGTTGTATACCTGGTTGTTTACATTGATCTTATCGATTCCCATTTTGCTCCCTCCGTTATTATTTCCTCTTTCTTATACTTCGGTCTTCTGTGTATTTTATCGGAATAACCCCATCAAATATTAACGAAGAAAAATAAAATTTTTGTAAAAAAATGCAGGGTCATTAAAAACCCTGCATATGTTTTCTTTCCTATAAGAGTTTTGCAAGATCTGCAGGATTGATGCTCTCCTTGACAGCCTGCTTGTTTTCTTCCTGGATCTGTACATAGATCTCTTTTCTGTAGATCGGTACTGATTTGGGAGCGCTGATGCCCAGCTTGGCCTGGTCGCCTCTGATCTCCAGAACGGTGATCTCGATATCATTTCCGATCACGATGGATTCGCCTGTTTTTCTTGATAAAGCCAGCATTGTCTACTCCCCCTTCTCTTCTTTTTTCTTCTGGATAACATCATAAATGTTAAACTTAACGGGATGATCGCTCTCCGCGATGACCTGACATCCCTTCCTTGTTTCGGAATTTATGATGATGGGGGCCTTTAAGTTGATGGACATCTTGGTAATGTCCGCAGGAACCGTGAGCGTTACAAAAACGCAGACAGAATCGGGACCAAGCTCGCCGAGAGGTGCAAGGAGTTCATCCTCAACTTCGGGATTGTAATCGGTGATAACCGATGAAGGCATGATCACCGGAAGTGCCATTGCGGGATCGTCCACACTCTGCAGCCACTCTATGGCAGTATCATTACCGTTTTCGTTGTTGTAGATGAGTGTGAAGCGGTGAAGGTTTTCGAATCCGATGAGACCGCGATCAAATGTCAGGATCTTGTTGTCATCCAGCTCGACTTCTCCAAAGTAACGTGTTTTTACAAGCATCTGTAAATCCTCCTGATTTCCTTTTTTCTATATGAATGGCATTATGTTTTTAAGATATGTAATCCAGAAGCGATGATCTCACAAGCTGTGCCGTGGCATTCAGCGAGGAATCGTAAACTGTCTTTGCGGACTGATACTTTACGATGGTATCCACAAGATCCGCATCTTCGTTTTCCGACAGCAGTTCTTCGTAATCCGTAGCCTGATCCTCAAGTCTACTCTGGGTGAGGAGCAGTCTCTTGTATCGTCCGCCCAGATCCGCCACACAAATGTTTGTGTTTTCCTGTTCCTCCGCGGTGATGGTGATGCCTCTCTGAAAAGCATCGGTCATGAGAGCTGTTCTCAAAGTGTACTCCGATTCAAGCTGTTCCCTGATGGCCTTGAGCTTTTCAATCCTGTCATCAGAGTATCTGGTGTCAGCCAGCATCTTGTCCACCTGTTTCAGCTGATCTTCGATGTCCGCAACCGCCGTGACCGCATCCGTGATCTCCGTCACCATTCGGTCGATACGGGTTGTGAAGGCATCGCACCCCTGGGTGTTGATGGTTAACTTCTGATTGAAATTAACCTCATATCTGATATCCTGGTCCTTCTTTGTATAGGTAACTTCCTTACCCGTGGCCAGTTCCTTTGTAGTGCAGTCGTAATAATGCTCGGGTCTCAGATCGTTCTGTTTGAAGCTTGTCTTTTCAAAAGTCACTCTGATGTCCGTGGACTTCTGCATCTGCTCATAAACTGCTTTTCCGAGGATCAATTCACCCGTTTCCTTAATGAAATTGATCTCTTCGTCACTCACATTGTAAGCATCCTTATCGGAAACGGAGTAAGCATTCACTGTAAGTCCTCTTGCTCCGAAGTTTGTACCGTTCACGGTGCTGTGCTCCACTCCGGCGGAATCCACGTAGGAAACCTCGGGTATCACATCATCAAGATCATCGTAGCCCAGCGCCAATCTGTAAACATTTTTCGTGGAAGGCATCGTAGGATAAAGTGCATCCCACTCTGTGGCGTAATTATCATTGGTAAGATCCAGATCATCGATCTGTACTCCGCCTGTGATCACCGTTACCATCTCAAGATTATCACCGATCTTCTTTTCGGTGATGGAGTACTTCACTTCCTCCGTGTCCTCGTTGAAAACGAGGGGGGTGTCTGTCTTGTATCCCGAGAAAACGTACCTTCCGGCGTAGTTCGTATTGCCTTCCTGATAGAGCTGATTTGCATATTGCTGCAAGTTGATGACTATGGAGTTTCTGTCTTCCGCAGTCAGATAATCGTTTGCTCCCTGATTGCAGTATGTGTTCATTGAAGAAATGATCGAATTTATGGTATCAAGGGATCCTTCCGTTACTTCCATCCAGTTAAGGGCATCGGGGATGTTCTTTTCGGTGTACTGTTCGATCTCAGTAAGATTTGTTCTGAACTTGAGAGCTCTTACAGCCACGATGGGATCGTCGGAAGGTCTTGTGATCTTCTTGCCGGATGAGTAACGGTTTTCAAGCATATCAAGAAGATTTTTGTTGGTGTTGATGTTATACAACGCATTGTTGGTCATCATCTTATTCGTAATTCTCATAAAAACCTCCGCTTCTGACCTTATGCACTGATCTTTTTAACCTGTTCCTTATAGATTTATCGGCAACTGACCGCAAAAACTTAAACACCTGTTTCATTTATTAATTTATCGTAGATCTGCTGCATTACAGAAATAACCTTGGCGCTCAGTGAGTAAGCTTCCTGATAGCGTATCAGTGACATGGCCTCTTCATCCTTGTCTACGCCGGAGACCGAAAGTCTCTGGTTTGCCACAGACTTTAAAATGTCCTTCTGACTGTTGGATGTATCTTTGCTGGCCTTTGTGTCTATGCCCACTTCCGCAACCATTGTACGAAGGAAGGAAGCAGGATCGCCCTGTTTGAACATGTTGACATCACCCTTTAAAGCAATGAGTTTCTCAACGATGTCATTTCCGCTGACACCGTCAACAAGATTTGTGGTGGTGGCGATCATGGAAGGGCTGTCCATCACAGCCTGACGCACTCTGAAATTCTGAGCTGTCAGCATGTAATAGGATGTATTCTCTATGGTAGTATCGGAAGTGATCAGGGTCACATCCGTATCAACTGTATTGTTAAATGTTCCAAGGGCGTACTCTTCACCGGTGACTGCATTGTATCCCGTGAAGAATGAAATGTCCGTTTCCTGATCCAGGCTCTGTCCCTTGCGATGAACATTGTTGAACTGTTCCGCAAAGGTCCTGATGAACTGATTGAGCTGGGCCATGTAATAAGGGATGCCCTTATAGTCCACATGGCTTCCCACGCTGACTGAAACACCCTGATCGTAATTTCTTCTTGTGGGCTCTGCCAGCTGGAAAACGTACTCGTAATTTCCCTCATCATCCACCGTAACTTCGAAGGATGTGTACTTGTAAAGCCCGTTACCGATGGTAAGAGCTCCCTGAGTGGGAATGTTCAGATCGTGAACACTGTTTATGCTTGTTTCCGTAACTCTGATCTGAGTTTCACCCTGGATGATCTCGTCAGCGGATCCTCTCAGATCTTCAAAGTTGTTTCCGTCCCTGACCTCAAAGAGAGCCTTTAAGCTGCCTGCCATGGTGCCGCTGCTGGGATGAAGCTGATCGCCGTTGTGCCAGAAGATATCGTAAAGGCCGTCAAGATCGCACATGTTCCTCTTGTCATCTCTGGGGATGCATGTGAGCTTGTTGACCTCATAGGTGTCTACAAGAGTGTTTCCGTCGATCTTTACCGTAAAGCCCTTGAGACCTTCCGTACCGAGTTCTCTCTCTGTTACTTCCACGTTGATCAGTTCGGAAAGCTGATCAACAAGGAGGTTTCTCTGGTCTCTCAGGTCATTGGCATTTTCGCCGCCCACTTCCACGGTGTTTATCTGTTTGTTGATGGTAGCGATCTGATCCGCAATGGAATTGATCTTCTGAACCTGATTCTTGATCTCGTAGTTGCACTCGTCCTGTATGCTTTGGAGATTGGTGTAAAGGGAATTAAAGTATTCGCAAAGGGACTGTGCATAGTTTGTGACCTGGGTTCTTACGGTAAGGCTGGATGCATCCTTGGAAAGCTCCTGCAAAGAATTGTACATGTTATCAAAGGATGTGGTAAAGCCTTCAAGCTGGATCTCATTCAGATAGCTTTCTACTTCCTTCATGAAGTAGAAACGCTCTCCGTACAGACCGTTCTCCGCATTTGTGGAACGGAACTTCTCATCGTAGTACCGGCTTCTGCTCTGTTCTATCGAATGCACTTTGACACCCGTTCCCAGCATACCGTAGGAATTATGTGTCGCCAATGCCCTGTCCGCCGTCTGTTTCACATTTTGTTTTGTATAGCCTTCGGTTTCAATGTTGGCAACATTGTGGGCCGTAGTGTTCAATCCTGTTTTGGATGCAAACAGTCCGGATGTTCCTATTGTAAGTCCGAAAAAAGTTGATGCCATACCGTTTTCCTCTCTCAGTAACTATCGTCTTATCTGCCCAAGGTGTCCAAAAGATGCTCGAGCATTTGATTTACCGCATTTATAAATCTTGAATTGGCATTGTACCCTTGCTGGTACTTTATCACATTGGTCAGATCCTCGTCGGAATCTACCGCATGCACTGCCTGTCTCTGGTTGTCAACACTGTTTACCAGGTTCTCCTGGCTGTCAAATACGTTCTTGTACTTCTGACCGTTTGTACCAAGCAGCCCCACCATCTCGGTGTAGTAGCTGTTGAAGTTCTGCTTGGAGTAGTCGCTGGGGGAGATGGTGTCGAAGTCGGCCTGCCATGCTGAAAGCAGAGCCTCACAGAGTTCTATGCTGAAATCTCCCGTTCCGGAATTATCCGACAGAGGCAACAATGAAGGATTCTTAAGAAGCTTGGGGTTAACTTCGATCTCTCCGATGGTGAAAAGCGAGTAATTGTTTTTGGGATCTTCATCGTTGAAGACCCATGCTTCCTTGTGCTCTACCGTACCGTCGTCGTTGACTATATCCACGAATTTCACTTCGTATCTGCTCACGGATTTTCTGTTGAAAAGAGCTTCGCCGGGAGTGTCATTCTCATCCATTCCGACGGAAGCATGCTCATCATCAAAGATCTTGATCTTTGAGCCGTCCGTGAGTTCCACTTCTCTGTTGGGGCAGAGAAGATCGTTGATAGTTGTAACTATACCGTGAATGAGCTTGTCAAACTGAGCCTGTATGCTGACGCAGACCGAGCTTTCCACGTTTATCACGTATTCTTCAACGTCCTTCTCGTATTCTCTCACCGCTGCCTGATAATAGGTCTGATCAAACCAGCCCGTCTCATCCGTGAAGTCCTCTTCCGTGGGCTTTACCGGAACATCCGTGTATCTGCCCACCTTCTGGCCTCTTGCGATCATCAGACCCTTAAGGGCTCCGATGTCGGTGTCAGCCGATGTGGAAGGTACTCTGTCGAAATTGTAAAGATCAACGGAGTCGTAATTCACCCAATAGGGCTTTATCATTGAAGTATCATCGCTGATGGGCTTTGTTGCCAGAGGATAGACAAGGTCCTCTGTGACCATTGCATAGTCTTCGACATAGACTGTAACTATGCCCGTGGCGTCTTCCTTGTAATTGATCTTTACGATCTCGGAAAGCTCATCAAGAAGTACATTCCTCTGGTCTCGCAGATCGTTGGCGTTTTCGAAACCCGAAGCTTCGATCTTCTGTATCTGATGATTGAGGTCATAGATCTCATTAGCGATCTCATTTATCCTGTCAACGTATGTCTGAACCTGAGTGTTAAGACTCACCTGATAGTCACCGATCTGCTTGTAGATCTCTTCAGCTCTCTGAACGAAGCTGACTGCTGTCTGAATGAAGCTGGCTCTTGTAACGATGCTGTCGGGCTCCTTACACATTTCCTGGAGAGCCACCCAGACATCCTTCAAGGAGTCCTGGAAAGCAACGCCTTCCGTCTCTCCGAAAATATCTTCAACTTCATTTGTCGATTCATATTGTAATCTGTAAAAGTTCTGACGACCCACTTCTTCTCTGTAGGTCTTGTCAAGGAACCTGTCTCTTACCTGTTTAATGGTGGACACGTCTGTTCCGTGACCTGTCTGCATAAGGCCGGTGTTGCTGCTGCCGATGTTTCTGTAAAACGAATCCGTCGTTTCCATCTGCTGACGAACGTAGCCTTCAGTTTCGACGTTCGCAAGATTGTGGCCCGCAACCGTGAGTCCGCGCTGATTTGCTGTAAGTCCCGAAACTCCGGTATACATTGCCGACATTAATCCCATGGCGTTGTCCTCCCTTCAAATTAATATTCTACAATCTATTTTATCGGCTTGTGAGATTGAATTCCTTACACCCTTCCAAAACTTTTTAAAGAGCAGAAAAGAAAGAATGTAACTGTTCACGCGAGATCGCTACAAAAAATACACCTGCTTTCACAGGTGTATAAGAAGTTTAATTTTTCGCATCGAAGGTTCCGACTGTCATCATGGACATATCGAACTGTCCCGCTTTGCGTGTGTAATTGTTTCCGATGTATCCTCTGGATGAACGTATCATATTCAGATGGTACTCGGAGATCTCGAGTGATTCCTTTATCAGCTTCGAGTTTCTGTCATTTATGGTCTTAAGATCATCAAGTGTTTCCCTTAAGTTCTTCTTGAGCTCAGCCAGTTCCTGTCTTGCCTCAGGCTGCTTCTGCATAAGTTCGATGAGATCCTCCAGTTTCAGTTCCGAATTTCTTTTATTCAGAACGATCCTCATGTTGACCATGATCCCTTCACGCTTTTTTTCAAGCACCTTCAGCTTTTCAACCGCCAGCTGCTCTTCCTCGGTGATCTCGGAAAGACGTCTCGTGTCATTCTCTATGATAACCCCTGACTTCCTGTCGGCCAAAGGAATGAGTTCTCTATAGATTTGTAATTCGGATCTCAAAGTAGAGATCAGCTCATCCATCAGACCTGCCATTACTTTTCCCTCGAAAAACACTTGGAACACGCGGAACCCGGATCACCGATCCAAATCCCGCGCGCTGTAACCTTTATTTACCAATATTCCGTCAAAACTTGATCGACTCTTCAGACTGCGCCAGAAGCTTATCAGCCAGCGCACTCATGGGAACATTGTATGTTCCGTTCGCCATAGCTGCTTTGATCTCGGCTACCTTGTCCTCTCTTACATCGGGCGCTGCTGCAACTGCTTCTTTTGCAATCTGCAGATCACGACCGAAACCGGAAATTTGAACACTGTCCTTTGACATTGCTGTGGCGGATTCAACCTTTTTCATTTTGCCGTTTGCCTGATAAATCTGAGCTATTCCAGACATTGCATCAATTCTCATTGTGTCATCCTCCATGATTTATTATAAATTCTGCATTACTTTTATTTTAGG
>JAEEGI010002287.1_pt1 | contig 47353 bp, 41 predicted proteins | sample 8958751 | NCBI WGS metagenome assembly JAEEGI01 (sample SAMN16246545, study PRJNA631951) | gut metagenome | biome: gut microbiome; feature: rumen; material: KS-attached | host: Bos | place: Iran: Karaj | collected 2018-10
TGAGTAGAGAAGTCTGGGTGCCAACAACCATACACGGTCGGCGACCCAAGCAGAAAGAATAGCAAAAGGCTACTGATGATGGAAAATACTCTCAATTTCATGGGTGGAAAATTTAGATAAATTACTATCATCCAAATGGTAAAGAATAACGGAATAATGCTCTCCCTTGAGCGCTGGATAGGCTTCCACAGCATTTTTCACCTTCATCACCTCATTGTATTCGCTGTTTTCCCAGCGGATGTATTGACCCGCCTGCACGGTTCGGCTGTCAATCTGATGATTCTTCAAGACCTTATACCAGTTGTCACCAATGGGTTGGTAGAATTTCGTGTTGGAGATATCCACTTTTCTCAAAATTCCTTTGAAATCTTTAACTTCATCAAACCAAATCCCCCAAGAATAAGTAGGATAGGCAAAATCCAAGTCAAGGGTGTGGGTTTCAGAAACTCTTGAAAGGTATTGTTTTACAGTGCTATACGAAAGGATGGAGTTTCCCACATTGTAGTCTTTTAAGTTAGAGGTATTGTATAGCATCAGCACTCCTCGGTCGGCTGGGATATTCTTCAGCATACCGAGCTGGTGCAAGCGGATGGTCACGCTAAGGTCAATTCCCAACATGTGCAAAGTGTCGCGGGCGAACGTACAGGTTTGAAAGAAGTCATCTTCCGTGCTGGCGGTCCAGTCGCAGTCGAACTGCACCTCCTTGACCACTATATTCTGCACCTGCGCCATTTTCAATAGTCGGGTCACAATTTTATTCGCAAGATCATGGTTTCTACATTCTCTTGCAGAATCTGAAATCCAATAATACCTAAAAGCCTCAAGCGTGATAAAAGTGGTGGGAATGATTTCGATGTCTTGGGGAAGATTCTGCTTAAAAACCGTCGTAGCAATGGGCTTGGCTGGAGAATCGTCCACATCGAAAAAACGGACATACATCCGTTGTATATCGTTGGTTTTTATAAAATTCCACTCCTCTTCCGTGGGGTCAAAAGTGGTTTTCCAATGGTAAATGGCATTCACCGCCTCCTTCTCTTCCCGACCCTGCGAATAAGCATTCACTATGCCAAAAAACAGCAGAATCAGGCATAAAAACGGGCCCTGATATCTTTTCATAAAAGAGATTTTAATTGTCAGCAATCAGCTTGAGCAGATACTCGCCATAACCGCTCTTGCGCAACGGCTCCGCAATTTTGCGTAGCTGCTCAGCATCGATGAAGCCTTGTCTGTAGGCCACCTCCTCAATGCATCCCACCATCTGTCCTTGGCGTTCTTCCACCACTTGCACAAACTGGGTAGCCTCAATCAGCGAGCGGAAAGTTCCGGTGTCGAGCCACGCGGTACCCCTATCTATTTTACACACTTTCAGTTTTTTATGCTCAAGATAATATTTGTTGACATCCGTAATTTCGTATTCGCCACGGGCGCTGGGTTTGATGTTGGCGGCCACCTCCACCACGGAGTTGTCGTAGAAGTAAAGTCCCGGCACCGCATAGTTGGACTTGGGCTGCTTGGGCTTCTCCTCGATAGAGACAGCATTCATGTTTTCATCAAACTCCACCACACCGTAACGCTCGGGGTCGGACACGTGATAGGCGAAAACAATGCCGCCGTCGGGGTCGTTATTCTTATATAGATTATGCTCGAACGCACTGCCGTAGAAGATGTTATCGCCCAGCACAAGCGAGACCTTGTCTTTGCCGATGAACTCGCGACCCAGCACGAAGGCCTGGGCCAGTCCGTTGGGCACCTCCTGCACCTTGTATTCGAAGCGGCATCCGATGCGGCTGCCATCACCCAACAACCGCTCGAAATGCGGCAGGTCGGTGGGGGTGGAGATGATCAAAATCTCGCGAATCCCCGCAGAAAGCAACGTAGAGAGCGGATAGTAAATCATCGGTTTGTTATAAATGGGCATCAGCTGTTTGCTCATGGCCAGCGTAATGGGATGCAATCTCGTGCCAGCACCGCCTGCTAAAATGATTCCTTTCATATTTGACAATTAATAATTTACAATTAACAATTTACAATTATCGGGGGTTATTTCTTTTTCAAAATAAGAAGATTGATTTCGGGCGTTGCCCCTAACCGGAACGGCATCGCACCGCCAATACCGGTAGAGACGAACAGCTTCTGCCCGTTCTCCTCGTACAGTCCACCCCATTCGTCGTACATCCACTTCACCGGCGAGAAGTCACCGATGCGGAACTGCATGGCATGGGTATGCCCCGAAAGGGTAAGCGGGATGTCGGTCTGCGGCAGCACCTCCATGCGCCAGTGCGACGGATCATGGCTGAGCAAAATGCAGAACGTGCTGCTATCGAGCGAAGCAGTAGCCTTCTTCAAATCGCCAAGCGGCTTGAACGGGGGCTTCCCGATGTCGCCAACACCCACCACAGCAATATGGTCCTTCCCATGCTGGATAATAACATTGCTGTCAATCAGCAAGTTCCATCCCAATCCGCGTTCTATCTTGATCAGCCGCTGACACTCCTCAGCCGAGTGAATACTGTCGTGATAGTAGGCGTAGGTGCCGTAATCGTGGTTACCCAAAATGGATATTACCCCGTCTTTCGCGTGGAGAGAGGAAAGCACCTCTACAAACGGCTGCACCTCCTCGGACTTGATATTCACCAAATCGCCAGTGAATACAATCAAATCGGGGTGCAAGGCATTCGCCGAATCCACCACCCGCTGCACGTAGTCGCTGCCCGCGTTGTAAGACCCGATATGGAGGTCGGAAATCTGCACGATACGGTAACCATCGAAGCCCGACGGCAGGTTCTCAAAAGCCAACTCCTGCTCTTTCACCTCGAGTTTTTTCACCCCCGCAGTACAGGAGTAAACGGCAGCTGAAAACACCACCAACGCCAATGCAACACTAATACCCAGCCCTATCTTTCTGCCCTTCTTCGACCAATGGCCTATCACCTGCGAAATAATGTCGCCCACCGTAAAAATCGCCTTCGGCAATGAGAGACAGAGCATTATATAGAAGAGGATACGGCTCAGCAGCGGTGTGTTTTTGCCTAAAAACATCAGCACCCCCACCAACAGCGTATAGATGAGCGGAAGGAAGAACAGCAGCACCCATCCTATCTTTTTCTTGCGCAGGAAAAAGTACCAGATGTAGAGGTCTGGTATCAGCAGCAGTGAGGCAAAGATGATGATAAGCGACAATCTCATAGGACGTTATCGTTTCTCAAGTTCCTCAATTTCCTTTTCGAGCTTCTTCGGCAGGTGATCCACACAGTGGTGACATTTCATCTCCAAGGTGTACATACGGCCGATGCAGTAGTTGGAGTGCTTGCAGCCGCTACGTTCCTCGCCGGCAGCAAGTTTGTTCACGAAGTCGGTGTCATGCACCAGCGCACGGGCCATCTGCAGCCCGTCGAAACCGGCATCCAGCACCTCCTCCATCTTGCTTTTGGAGACGAGGCCGCCCACATATACCAGCGGGAGCTTCAGCGCGGCGCGGAACTTCTTGGCATCCTCCAAGAAATAGGCCTCTTTGAACGGTACTTCGGGAATCAGGATGTTGCCGAACATGCGGACACCCATCTTCAGCCACCAAAATTTCCAAGGATTCATATAGTGGGCAAGGGTCTTGTAGGGCATGCAGCCGCGCATCACGGCCATCGGGGCCTTGCTGACAAAGCCGGCGGTGAGCACTAATGCGTGCGCGCCCAGCCGTTCGAGTTCTTTGGCCACCTCGAGGCACTCGTCAATGCCCAAGCCGCCCTTGAAACCATCGTACATGTTGGTTTTCACGAAAACTGCCATATCATCGCCTGCTGCCTGCATCACCTCTTTCATCACCATGCGCATGAAGGTCATGCGGTTGTCGAGCGAGCCGCCGAACTTGTCCTTCCTGCGGTTGGTATAGGGCGACAGGAACTGACTGATGAGGTAGCCGTGTCCGGCATGAATCTCCACGGCATCGAAGCCGGCCTCGCGGGCGAGGTTCACCGACCTTCCGAAGTCTTTTACCAAACCCTCTATCTCGGCCTCGGAGAGTTTGCGGTGGAAGGTAGGCGAGTAGAAGTTGAAGCCGCCGGAGGCACCCACCGGCAGTTGTCCGCAAGTGCTGCGGTGCGTCATGTTGCCGCAATGCCCCAGCTGGATGGAGGCTTTCGCCCCCGCCGCATGAATGGCGTCGGTGAGCTTGCGCAGGTCGGGAATGATCTCCTCGCGCATCCACAGCTGACCATCAAACGACACACCGCTACGGTTCACCGCAGCGTAGGCGATGGTGGTCATGCCGATGCCGCCTTTGGCCACGGCCGTATGATAGTTGAACAAATCCTCTGAAGGTTTATTGCCGTAACACATGTTTTCGAATGCGGCAGAACGAATGGTACGGTTCCGCAAGGTGAGCGGACCGAAAGTCACAGGAGTGAAAATTTTAGAATCTGACATGAATCGTATTTTTTTATGCTATATTATGCTAAAAATTGGCAGAGTGTACTAATAAATGAACGGGATCACCCGCTTCAGTTTCTTCCCTTCCATTTCATCCTTGAAATCGTGTTGATATCTGTGATAGAGTGTGTTAGCACGGGGGACCAAATTGGCGAAAGTCCAGATGAAGAACACCAAACCAGCCAGCGACCAGGTGAGGATAGCGAAGCCCAACCACTCCATCAGTTCACCGCAATAGTTGGCAGAGGTAACATAGTTGAACATGCTACCTTTGGGCAGATAGTGGTTGTGGTCGTCGGGACTTTTGCGGAGGTGGCGGATGATGTAGTCGGAACGCAAATTGACAAAGAAGCCAGCGAAAAACAGCATCGTTCCGAGGATGAAATGCGGCGAGGTGAGCCACTGTGTATCGGTATAGTGAAGGCCAAAAACGCTATAGTTCACATTATAGGATTCGTAAAAAATCCAGTAGCCCTGCATGACCGCGTTGAGGCAGTTGAAGCATACGCCCATCAGCATGATACCGATAGGCATCTTGCTTTTCCCTTTCATTAAAAAAGGAAAGACAAAGACTCGTTGGAAGTAGTGGAGTTCGAAAATCAGGAAGAAGACCAGCGGCACGAGGTCGAGGCGGTGGGGCGAGAGAGCCCACAGCACCATCATCGCGACGAACACTGGCACTTCCATAAAGAACCACGCTACCTTGTTGTTGATGAGTTTGCCCCAACGGGCAGAGACCAGCATCCCATAGCCGGCCTCCACGAAATAGAGCGATATAAACACGATGACAGCAATGACTGTCATCACAACGAGAAAAATATTAAATACAGACATCCTTATTCAATAATAATTTCCATAGGCATACGGGCCTGAACCCCTTTCAGATGACGCATCTGGCGCAAGGCTGCGAAAGCGGGATAAAGTTCGCCGAGTTCCTCGCGGTATTTGGCTTCAATCTGGTTATCAGAATCATTGGTTTCGGTAAACATCTCCAAGAAAGACTTTTTCTTCGGATAATAAACCACCTCATATTTCTCAATACCGGCTTTCTTGGCGGCCAGTTCAATGGCATCCTGAAGATTACCCAACTGATTCACCAATCCGATTTCGAGCGCATCTTTGCCAGTCCACACGCGGCCCATACCGATGCTGTCCACATCTTCCACTTTCATCTTGCGGCCTTTGGCCACGCGGCTGAGGAAAGTGGCGTAGGTCTCATCCACGCTGTTCTGCATGAATTCAGCCTCTTTCTCGTCCATCACGCGGTAGCCTCTCAAAGCATCGGCGTGGGCATTGGTGGCCACTCCGTCAACGGTGACACCCAGTTTGTTGGCGAGGAAGTTGCCGAAGCTCGGAATCATGCCGAACACACCGATGGAGCCCGTGATGGTAGTCGGCTCGGCCACGATGGCATCGGAGTTGCAGGAAATATAGTAGCCACCAGAAGCAGCATAGTCGCCCATGGAGGTCACCACCACCTTGCCAGCGGCTTTGGCCTGCTCAATCTCGTTCCAAATCACCTCGGAGGCAAGGGCGCTACCGCCAGGCGAATTCACTCTCAGCACAATAGCCTGTACCTTCTCGTCTTGCGCGGCACGGCGGATCTCGCGGCACAGCGAGGTGGAACCAATGACGGTCTCACTGCCTTCGCCATCAATAATCTCGCCCACTGCATAAATCACAGCCACCTTCTTGCTACGTGCCTTCACCGTCTTTTCGTCCCAAGCCAACTTGTAATCATCAATGCTCACCATGGTGATCTTGGTGCTTTCACTCAGACCCGTTTTGGCGCGGAGGGCCTTTACGTATTCGGTGCGGTAGTTCAACTCATCCACCAGTTTGTACTGGAGGGCGTCGGCAGCACGGCGTATCAACATGCTGTCGGCAATCATGTTAAGATCATCGGTGGTGATGTTGCGCGATTTGGCGATGGCCTCGGTGAAAGTACCCCAGATGGAGGTGGCGAGGGCAAGCGACTGCTCACGGCTGGCCTCGCTCATATCGCTGCGGAAGTAAGGCTCCACGGCGCTTTTGTAACGGCCATGTTTCACAATGTCCACATCAATCTCCAACTTATCGATAAGTCCCTTGTAGAACAAGGTCTGCAAACACATGCCGCGGAAGTCAATAGAGCCCTGCGGGTTCAGATAAACCTTGTCGGCGACAGAAGCGATATAGTAGGCACCCTGGGAATAGGTGTCGCTATATGCATAGACAAATTTGCCCGATTTCTTGAACTCGTCCAATGCTCTGCGAATTTCTTCCATGCTGGCCGGACTGGCAGATACAGAAGTGAGATTCAAGGAGATACCTTTAACTTTATTGTCTTTTTCAGCCTCCTTGATCGCACGCAAAATATCCTCAAGACCGATAGATTTCTGCTGTCCTAAAATCGAATACGACATCTCGTTGGTTGAACGTTCGGCAATCGGGGCATCTAACGTCAACTCAAGGATGGAGTTGCTGGGAATAGAGAAGTTGATGCTGCTGACAATGGAGAAAAGGAAATAAATTCCCAGCACAATCATGATGACGTTGGCCAGGAAAAAGCCCAGACAGGAGCCCAGCACCGTACGCCAGAATTTTCTCGCGCGGGTGTCTGGCTTAGGTTCTCTCTTCCGCCGCTGTCTCGGCTGCGGCTGCGGATTCATGGGCTGCTGATAACCAGCGGGATTCTGTCCCTGCTGCTCCGGATAAATGTTCTGTGTATCCATAAGATTCATTATTAATTGATAAAATTTCGGCTTTTACAAAAAAACGTGCAAAATTACACTTTTTTATAAAAGGAAACCGTTGTTTCGCAAAAAATTAGAGTCTTTTCAAAATAAATAAAAAGATTGTAAGATTTCAATTATCTTTGCACCCTGAAAGGGAAAGTGATTTTTTTATTTAGTGTAATGTGATGAAAGATTATTTGAAAGAATTAAAAAATCCTATATATCAAACAGTTGGAGAAGCCGCTGAAGAGATGGGCGTGGTGGCATACGCCGTGGGTGGTGTGGTGCGCGACATTTTCCTGAACCGCAATTCCAACGACATTGACATCGTGGTGGTAGGCTCCGGCATCGAGCTGGCCCAGGCCACCGCAGCCAAGATCTCGCCCCACCTCAGCGTGAACGTCTATCGCAACTTCGGCACCGCCCAGTTCACCCACAACGGCACGATGGTGGAATTTGTGGGCGCCCGCAAAGAGTCCTACTCCCACGACTCGCGCAAGCCTATCGTCGAAGACGGCACCCTGCAGGATGACCAGAACCGCCGCGACTTCACCATCAACGCCTTGGCCATCGCCCTCAACGGGCCCGACAAAGGCAGCATCATCGACTCCTTCCATGGCATTGACGACATACACAACAAGTTGATACGCACACCCTTAGACCCCGACATCACCTTCTCCGACGACCCCCTCCGTATGCTCCGCGCTATCCGCTTTGCCTCGCAACTCAACTTCACCATCGTGCCCGAAACCTACGAGGCCATCGTGCGCAACGCTCCCCGCCTCGAAATCATCTCACAGGAACGCATCGCCGAAGAGATGAACAAGATCCTCCTCTCCCACAAGCCCTCCATCGGACTCTCGCTGCTCGAAAAAACCGGACTTCTGTCCCTCTTCCTTCCAGAACTCGTCGCCCTGAAAGGGGTAGAAACCATCAACGGACTGAAACACAAGGACAACTTCCTGCACACCTTGGAGGTGGTGGACAAGATCGCCCTCGTCAGCAACAACCTCTACCTGATATGGGCGGCGCTGCTGCACGACATCGCCAAGCCCAAAACCAAACGCTTCGACGAGAAAATCGGCTGGACGTTCCACGGCCACGAGGTGGTAGGTGCCCGCATGGTGCCCAACATCTTCAAGCGGCTGAAACTGCCCTGCAACGAGAAGATGAAGTATGTGCAGAAACTGGTAGGACTGCACCTCCGTCCGCAAGCCCTTGTAGATGACACCATTACCGACTCTGCGGTACGCCGCCTGCTATTCGAGGCCGGCGACGATGTCGATGACCTGATGCTGCTCTGCGAAGCCGACATCACCTCGAAAAACATGAACAAGGTGAAGCAGTACCTGCAAAACTTCGCCATCGTGCGGCAGAAGTTTGTGGAGATAGAGGAAAAGGACAAAATCCGCAACTGGCGGCCGCCCATCGACGGGGAGATCATCATGAAGACCTTCCAACTCAAACCCTCACGTGAGGTCGGCACCATCAAAGACGAAGTATGCAACGCTATCCTCGACGGACTCATCGAAAACACCTACGAAGCCGCCTACGCCTACATGGTGGAGGTGGGGAAAGGATTAGGGCTGGAGGTGAAAACTGAAAATTGAGAATTGAAAATGGAAAACTGAAAATTGAAAGGTGAAAAGGAGTTGATATTCTTTTCACTGAACAATTTCTCAATGCTTCGTTACATCGTTACCAAGATGTACACCATCGCGGCGATAAGGGCAAGGCCTACTCCGATTAAAATAAGGTTGAACGCCATGCCATGACGGCTTTTTTTCTTGCGCCCTGACTCTATAGAACGGTGCAGACGCTGGGCAAATTCTTCACTATTGTACTGGTTCTGTGGCTCGCTCATATTCTTCGTTCAATTGATCCATTTTCATTCTTACAATCTCATACTCATCCCCCAACTTCTCTTTCATCTGCTCATCATCGCCAAACTCGCCTCTAAAGGCAAGGATGGCCAACGAGTCGATACGACGGGAGAAAATCCCGCCTATCTCGCCCTGGTAAATCGTGTCGCACCGACCGGTGGAGTCGCGATAGATGCGGTAGGAGGGCTGCTCCGCTTCCGTGAACTCCGTCTTCGGCCTGTTGCCGAAAATCTCGAACAGCCGCGTGAAACTCTTCGAACCGATGAACAGCACAATCAGCAGCGTCACGCCCGCGATCATCACGATGGAGAACATCGAGCGGCGCTTCTGCGTGGCCGACCGGCCAAACTTCCACGACTGCTCCAGCTTGCGCTCCAGCTTCTCGCGGTCGGTAGGCTCCTTGCCATCTTTGCCCGGTTCCTCCTCCGGCTTGTAATAGCGCGGCTCGTAATGGAACTGCCTGGGTTTTGGTGGATTGAAGAAAGAGAAGAACCCCATGTTTTACAGTGTTGCTTTTTCTTCGTACTCTTCGTAACCCTCGATGATATCGCCGACCTTGATGTCGTTGTAGTTCTCGATGTTCAAACCGCAATCCTGTCCGGAAACCACCTCCTTCACGTCGTCTTTGAAACGGCGCAGTGAGCCGAGCTTGCCAGTGTAGATGACGATACCGTCGCGGATCAGACGCACCTTGGTGTTGCGCTGCAGCTTGCCGTCCAGCACCATACATCCGGCCACATTACCCACCTTACCGATCTTGAACACCTCTTTGATCTCGAGGTTGGCCACCACCTTCTCGCGAATCTGCGGCGCCAACATGCTCTCCATAGCGGCCTTGATTTCCTCAATGGCATCGTAAATGATGGAATAGGTACGGATATCAATCTGCTCTTTTTCAGCCTCTTTGCGCGCACCGATGGAGGGACGCACCTGGAAGGCCACGATCACAGCGTCGGATGCCGATGCCAACATGACATCGCTCTCCGTCACCTGACCTACCGACTTGTGAATCACGTTGACCTGGATCTTGTCGGTGGAGAGTTTCATCAACGAGTCGGACAAAGCCTCCACGGAGCCGTCCACGTCACCTTTCACAATGACATTCAACTCCTTGAAGTCGCCGATAGCGATACGGCGGCCGATCTCGTCGAGGGTGATATGCTTCTGGGTTCTCAGACCCTGCTCGCGCAGCAAGCGGGCGCGCTTGGTAGCGGTGGAACGGGCCTCCTGCTCAGAGTCGCACACCTTGAAGGTGTCGCCAGCCTGCGGGGCGCCGTCCAGACCGAGCAACAGCACCGGCGAGGCAGGCCCCACCGACTTCACCGGCTGGTTACGCTCGTTGAAGAGCGCCTTCACCTTGCCATAGCAACTGCCCGCCAGAATCGGGTCGCCAATCTTCAGCGTACCGTTCTGCACCAACAGTTTCGCCACATAACCCTTGCCCTTGTCGAGCGAGGATTCGATGACCGTACCCACACCAGGACGGTTCGGATTGGCCTTCAGGTCGAGCATCTCAGCCTCCAACAGCACCTTCTCCAACAGTTCGTTCACGTTCGTACCATGCTTAGCATCAATCTCTTGGCACTGATATTTTCCACCCCACTCTTCTACCAAAATATTCATGTTGGCCAAACCTTCCCGAATCTTGTCAGGAGCAGCGTGGGGCTTGTCAATCTTGGTGATGGCGAACACCATCGGCACACCGGCGGCCTGCGCATGGTTGATGGCCTCCACCGTCTGCGGCATGATCGAGTCATCGGCAGCGATGACGATAATACACAAGTCGGTAATTCTGGCACCACGGGCACGCATAGCGGTAAATGCCTCATGACCAGGGGTATCCAAGAAGGTGATCTTACGACCGTCGGCCAGCGTCACCTCGTAAGCACCGATGTGCTGCGTGATACCACCGGCCTCACCAGCGATCACGTTCGACTTACGGATGTAGTCGAGCAAAGAGGTCTTACCATGGTCCACATGTCCCATGACGGTGATGATAGGATGGCGCGGCTGCAAGTCTTCCGGCTTGTCGGCATCGGCCTCCTCTTTGTTGTTCTCGTTGTCGTCAACGCCCACAAATTCAACCTCATAGCCAAACTCTTCGGCCAGCAGCGAGATGGTCTCCGCGCTGAGTCGCTGGTTGATGGAGACGAAAAGTCCGACGCTCATACAGGTGGAGATGATCTGGGTAACGGGGATGTTCATCAGCGTGGAAAGCTCGTTGGCGGTGATAAACTCCGTCACCTTCAGCACTTTCTGCTGTGCCAATTCGGCCTGCTCGGCCTGCATCATCTCCTCGTGGCGCTCCTGACGTTTCTCTCTTCTGCGCTTCGAGGATTTGGTTTTTCCCTGGGGCTCGAGACGTTTCAGCGTCTCTTTGATCTGACGGTCGATGTCCTCCTGCGAAACCTCCGGCTTCACCTCCACCTTTTTGGCGGCCTTGGGGGCCTGCTGCTTCGGTGCCGACTGGATGCGTTTGCGCTTGCGTTTCGGCGGGGTGGGCTCCATTGGTCCACGCTTGGTGTCTTTGATGGCGGAAAGGTCGATCTTGCCGATGATGTTCGGTCCGTTGAGCTTCTCCACCTTCAGCTCCACCTTTTCGGGAACGGGTTTCGTGGGAGCGGCCGGCTTCTCTTCCACCACAGGCTGTGGTTCGGGCTCCGGTTGCGGCTCGGGCTGCTGTTCCACCACCGGCTCCGGTTCGGGAGCGGGGGCAGCCTTCTTCTCTGCCTTGGCGGCAGCGGCTTCCTTAGCGGGTTTCTTGCCCACCTCTTCCACATCAATCTTACCCACCACTTTCGGCTTGTACTCGTTGATGTCGATGCCGATATGCTCGGGTTCCTGATGCGGCTCCTCGACCGGCTTCTGCGGCTCTTCCTGTACGGGAGCTTTCACCTCCTCCTTTTCGGGCTCGGGCTTGGCGGCCGGCTTTTTCTTCGGCTCGAGGTCAATTTTGCCCACCACTTTGGGCTTGTTGATTTCAACCTTGATGGTCTCCTTCACCAAAGTGTTGTCTTTGATCAGGAGCTGCTCGGGTTCCTCTTCCACCGCAGCGGGCTTGTTTTCGGGCTCAGTTTTGTTGGCACCGGGCTTGTTGTACGAGAAGTCCATGTCCAATTTCTGAGAATCCTCCTTCACCTTCTTCTCGCCACTCAGCTTCTTGACCAGCACCTCGTACATCTCGGCCGTCAGTTTCACGTTACGGTTATCCTCAATTTCCATCCCTGCCTTATTCAGCAGTTCTACAATCGTGCCCGTAGATACGTTAAACTCTTTGGCGGCGGCGCCTAATCTCGGTAATTTCTTTTCTTCAGCCATATATTGTTTTCAGTTTTTTTAGTTGTGAATTTGCCCCTCGTTCCATCGCCACTTCAGGGAAATTTATTCGGCCTTGGGAGCCTCCTCCTGTGCGGCCGGTGCCTCCTGCTGCGGAGCGTTGTCATCGATTTCCAACTCCTCTTTCACAGCGGCAATCACCTCATCCACAGTCTCTTCCTCAAGGTCGGTACGCTGAATGAGCTCCTCGCGGGTCAGTTTCAGCACGCTCTTCGCAGTGTCGCAACCAATCTTCTTGAAGGCATCGATCACCCACTGGTCGAACACATCGTTGAACTCCTGCAGATCCACATCGTCCTCCTCGGTGATGTCGTCGCGGAACACGTCGATCTCGTAACCCGAAAGTCTACCAGCGAGTTTGATGTTGTAACCGCCCTTACCAATGGCTAATGAAACCTGGTCGGGCTTCATATATACATTGGCCATCTTGTTCTGCTCGTCGATGTCGATAGAGGTAATCTTGGCAGGACTTAAAGCTCTGGTAATTAAAAGTTTCGGATTGGATGTATAATTGATGATGTCGATATTTTCGTTGCGCAATTCATGGATGATACCATGGATACGGCTACCTTTCAGACCGACGCAAGCGCCCACGGGATCGATACGGTCGTCGTAGGATTCCACCAGCACTTTGGCTCTTTCACCAGGAGAACGCACCACATTCTTGATGGTGATGAGTCCGTCGTAAACTTCAGGTATTTCGTTCTCCATCAGGCGCTCCAAGAATCTCGGGGAGGTACGGGAGATGGTGATTCTGGGAGAGGAGGAGATGATCTCCACGCGCTCCACAACAGCGTTCAGGGTATCGCCTTTCTTGTAGTGGTCGGCCGGAATCTGCTCGCTCTTAGGAAGCACCAGTTCCACACCTTCTTCATCGGCCACAAGGATCTCCTTGCGCCAAACCTGCGTCACCTCGCCGCTGACCAGCTCACCAATACGGCCTTCGTATTTCTTGTAAATCAGGTCTTTCTCATATTCCATGATCTTGGAGATGAGGTTCTGACGAAGGGCCAGAATCTCACGACGCTGGAAATCTTCCAGACGGATGTTCTCCATCACCTCCTCACCGACCTCAAAGTCGGGCTCAATCTTCACAGCCTCCGAGAGGGCGATCTGCGTGTATTCATTCTCGACCTCGCCGTCCTCCACGATCTCGCGGTAACGCTGGATTTCCAAATCTCCGCGGTCCACATTCACGATGATGTCGAAGTTGGCATCCGCGCCGTATTTCTTCGTCAGCACCGAGCGGAAAATATCCTCCAAGATACGCATCAACGTCTCTCTTTCAATATTTTTGAAATCCTTGAATTCTGCAAAGGTCTCAATCAAATTTAAACGTTCTTCCATTTTTTGTTGCTTTAATATTTTGTTTTTATTCGTTCAAAAATAGAAAACTCCCACTAAATGAGTAGTGAGAGTTTCGTTAAGTTGTCCAACCTGGATTCGAACCAAGACAGACAGTACCAAAAACTGTAGTGCTACCGTTACACCATTGGACAGTTCGAGGGTGCAAAGATACAAGATTTTTTTATATCTCTTTAATTTTGATTTTGTCTTTTTAGAATTTTTAAATATTTTTTATAATTATTTGAATGATAATATTTTATGAATTTTAATAAAAGAATATAAAAGCAAAATTTTTCGTCTAATGGTATGAAATAGAATTGAGTAGGCACAGATTTTGGGAAAAATGGAAGGAGCAAAGCCGCTAATTGAATGTGATTTCCCCCGCAGAATTTGCCCTGACACCTATGACAGGGTAACCCACATCACGCTGTTAGTAAGAATTGAAGAATATTCCCTCATTTGTCAATAATAATTGTACCTTTGCGTGTTTAAAATTTATGTATGATGAGAAAAATTGCTCTGCTGACCGTATTCATCCTCTTCACCATCATAGGCCGAAGCGAAACCCTCCAGAATTACCTTATTCCAACCCCACAACGAGTTGATATTCAAAATAATGAAGCGCTTGTTTGGGACGAATACCAATTCTCCCAACTGAGCAACTATTTGGCACAGTTCAACCTCTCCAATTGGGAAACCCAGTCGTTTTTTGCAGGGATGGGAGGCCCCGTCATCAAGTTGTCTATGCAGCAGGATCCGAAATACCCCAGCCAGGAGTACCGCCTGCTGGTGAAAAACCAGTCGGTGACGATTATCGGCGGCAGTCAGGAGGCCATCTTCTACGGCGTGCAAACCATGCGCCAGATTTTAGCCTACGGCCTCGCCGAAAAACACTTCATCCCCGAACTGCTCGTCTCCGACTATCCCGACCTCGCCCGCCGAGGCATGATGCTCGACATCAGTCGCGACAAAGTGCCCACCATGCAGACGCTCTATCAGATTGTGGACTTTCTCGTCACATTGAAAGTCAATGAATTACAACTTTATACCGAACACACCTACGCCTATACGCAGCACGAAATCGTATGGAAAGACTACTCCCCGATGACGCCAGGCGAGATTGCCGACCTGCAAAAATATTGCAACGACCGCTTCATCGACCTCGTGCCCAACCAGAACTCGTTCGGCCATTTCGAAAACTGGCTGAAATATGACAAATACCTGCCGCTCGCCGACTGTGTGGAGGACTGCAAAACCATCTGGGGACCCTACAAACTCTCCTCGCTTGACCCCTCCAACCCGGGTTCTTTCGAACTGGTGAAGGGCCTCTATGCCGAATTTCTGCCGAACTTCAACAGCGCCTACTTCAACATTGGCTGCGATGAGACCGTGGAGTTAGGCCTCGGCCGCTCGAAGGCCGCCTGCGACAGCCTCGGCGTGGGGCGCGTCTATCTCAACTACCTGCTCAAACTCAACGATGAGGTGCGAAAATATGGCAAAGTGGCGCAGTTCTGGGGCGACATCATCCTCAACCACGAAGAGCTGATCCCCGAAATTCCGCAGGATATGATTCCGATGGTGTGGGGATATGAAAGCAACTTCCGCTTCGACACCATTCTGCCAAAATTCAGAAAAGCCGGCCTCGATTTTTACGTCTGTCCCGGCACGGCCAGCTGGCGCTCCATCATCGGCAAGAACAACATTGCCTTCGCCAACCTGTACAACGCCGCCACCAATGCTACGGCCAACGGCGCCCGCGGAATGCTCGTCACCAACTGGGGAGATTATGGTCACTGGCAGCCCCTGTCGGTATGCTATGCCCCGCTCATGGTGGGCTGTAGTTACGCATGGAAGTGCGACACCTCCGTGGTTTCACGCCTCTGCTTCCTCCTCAACGAATACATCTTCCAAGACCCGACCCAGAACACCGGCATCGCAGTTTTGAAACTCGGTAATGCCTACGAAAAGGCTAAAATTCCCGAAGGAAATGCCAACGTTTTTCATCTTCTCCTGCACCGCCATGCTTGGAAGATGAAAGGGAACTACCAAACCAAGGAGATCACCCTCGCCAATCTGCGCAAAACCGAAGCGGAGATTGACGATGCCCTCGCCATCCTCCATCATGCCAAACCGCAATGTGCCGATGCGGAGGTGGTGATCGAAGAGCTGCACCAGGCCGCCAACCTCGCCAAACATAGTCTGCACCTCGGCATCGACCGGATGCAGGTCAAAAGTTACCAAACCCTCGACATCTCCCTTGAAAAGCGCAAAAAACTGGCCCACGAACTTCAGAAACTCATCGACAACCACAAGCGCATCTGGGTCATCCGCAACCGTCCCGGCGGCTTGCAGGACTCTGCCGGAAGATTGCAGGAAATTCACGATTATTATTTAAGCAAATAAAAAAGATTCACTATGCTATTCACCCCTAACATGAAATTAGCCGACATGGTCGCTTCGAACCATAGTCTTGTGCTGATTCTCCAACGTTTCAACATCCAACTCGGTTTCGGCGAGAAAAGCATCCGCGAAGTGTGCAAGCAGTACGGCATTCCCGACAGCTTCTTCCTGCTGATTTGCAACGTATATACCCACCCGGAATACCTGCCCACACAGGAGGAAATCGCCGGCACCGACATGTCGCCCCTCATCCCCTACCTCATCGCCTCCCACAACTATTACCTCGATGAACGCATCCCCCACATCGAAAACCACCTCCGCCGAATTGCCGACGCCTGTCTGCCCGTACATCGCGACACGCTGCAAAAATTTTTCATAGACTACAAAGAAGAGGTGGTAAAACACTTTCAATATGAAGAAGTTACAGTTTTTCCTTATATTGAAAAGTTGAATAAAGGTGAAAAGTCGAAAGGCTACTCCATCCACCAGTTTGAGAAAAACCACAGCAACATCGAAGACAAGCTCGGCGACCTCACCAACATCATCCTCAAGTACCTCCCTGGCGACATCATGCCAAAAGAACGTATCTCTTTGCTCTTCGACATCTTCCAGCTCTCCGCCGACCTCAATACCCATGCCGTTATTGAAGACAAAATCCTCATCCCATTTGTAGAAACATTAGAAAAATTGTAACACAATGAAAAAGAGGATATTACTAATAGAAAAATCGCCCATCGTTACGGCGGGCTTTGCCACCATCTTGCAGAAACAGGCCACTTTTGAAGTCTCCTCTGTCACCGACAACCTGAGCCGTATCTCCGAACGCATCGTGGTGGACCATCCCGACCTCATCGTGCTCAACCCCTCCTTGGTGGATTACTCCAAACGCAACACATTCCGCTCCTTAATACCTGATGCACAAAACATTCCCATCGTGGCACTGGTCTATCACTACTTCGACCAACAATGGCTCAGGAGTTTCAACGGAGTGATTGAAATCAACGAGGATGCGGAGAAAATCAACAACCAGCTCACCGATGCACTCAACTCGTTCACCGAACCTGCCGAATCGAGCGAATTGTACGAACTTTCCGACCGCGAAAGAGAGGTGCTGGTCGAACTTTCGAAAGGACTTTCGAATAAGGAAATCGCTGATAAACTGCACATTTCAGTTCACACAGTCATCACGCACAGAAAAAACATCATCAAAAAAACGGGCATCAAATCCGTGGCCGGTCTTACGGTGTACGCCATGCTCAACAACTTGATGGAATAATATGCAATTTTAGCGACCGAGTTACGTTTAAAATCCTGTTATTAAACTAAAATAAATATCTATAGTCATAAAATCGTTTTAGAAAACCATAAAAAATACATATCATGAAAAAAGTATTCATTTTGTGCGCCTCCCTTTTGCTCTCAGTGGCAGCGATGGCGCAGAACGACATTGACGCTTTCCGTTTTTCACAGGTCAACTGGTCGGGTACGGCCCGTTTCATGGGTGCTGGCGGTGCTTTCGGCTCCATCGGCGGCGACTTCTCCGCTCTCGCCACCAACCCCGCCGCTATCGGTCTTTACAAGAAAGACGAAATCACCTTTACTCCGGTGGTCATCAACGCCATCGGCAGCAAGTCCATTTACAACGGCGAAGAGGTGGACGACGGCAGCGTGCGCTACAGCCTCACCAACTTCGGCGCCGTCTTCTCCTGGCGTTTGAACCCCGACCCCGAAAATCCCGTCACCAAGTGGCGCATGATGCAGTTTGGCGTGGGCTACAACCGCATCAACGACTTCAACAACCGCATCTCTTCTACCGGTTTGAGCAACGGCAGCAGCTGGACCAACAACGTGGTGAACATGTCGAACGGCGTCCATTACAACAACCTGAGCCACGACGGTCTCGCCGCATGGAACACTTGGCTGCTGGATACCCTTCCGGGCTCTGAAGACGAATATGTGAGCTACCTTGCGGGACACAATTTGCGCCAAGAAAACTACACCAAGATCAAAGGCGGCATCGATGAGATGAACTTCTCCATCGGCGGCAACTACGACGACAAACTCTTCCTCGGCTTCACGTTGGGCGTTCCCTTCCTCGACTACGAGAGCGAGACCGAGTATAGCGAGACCGATGAGAAAGACGAAATCGGCGGATTCAACTCCTTCACTACCGTTGAGAAACTGCGCACTACGGGCGTGGGTGTCAATGCCAAGTTGGGTATTATCTATCGTCCTGTGGAGTTTTTCCGCTTCGGCATCTCCTTCCACACCCCCACCTACTATGCTAATTTGAAAGAGAACTACGAAAGAAGCATCAACGCCTATTACGACGACAACAACTACGAGGATTCCTACGAGAATATCTCCAAATACAAACTGGCCACCCCGTTGCGCGTGATGGGTAGTGTGGGATTCACCATCGCCAAGAGAGCGTTCATCAGCGCCGAATATGAGTTCGCCGACTATTCAATGGCCAACCTTTTCTCTTCAGAGAGCCCGATGTATCGCTATAATTTCAAGGATGAAAATCTGGCCATTAAGAACAAATATGGGGCCAGCCACACCGTGCGCGTGGGTGCTGAGCTGGCGGTCACCAATGTATTTCACATCCGTACCGGTTATGCTTACAGCAGCTCCCCGTTCAAAAACAACATCAACACGGGCGACTCTCACAACATTTGCGCCGGCATCGGTTTGTACGGCAAAGTGTTCTTCTGCGACTTCGCCTACGTGTGCCGCATCGCTCGCGAAAGCACGTGGTACTACAACGATGTTGCCCTCAACCCCGTGGAAGTCAACAATGTAAATCACAAATTCGCCGCCACTTTCGGCGTAAGATTCTAACCTATTTCAATACAGACTATGGCAAAAATTATCGGTATCGGGAATGCTTTGGTAGATGTGATTGTGAACATTCCCGAAGAGTCGCTCCTCCAAGAATTTGGTCTTCCCAAAGGAGGAATGGAGATGATCAATGTTGAAAAAAAACGGCAGATTCATGAGCGAATCAGCACGATGAAGCAGGTGCGCGCCACTGGCGGATCTACCTCCAATACCATCCACGGCATCGCCCATTTAGGCGGCGAAACCGGTTATATCGGCAAGGTGGGGAATGATGAAGTGGGCCGTTTTTTTGAGGAGGATATGAAGAAAAATGGCATTTGCCCCCACCTGATTCACACCTCCGACATCGACACCGGCATCGCCACCACGCTGATGACTGAGGATGCCGAACGCACCTTCGCCACCTATCTCGGCGCTGCCGCCTCCATGACGGCCGACGAGGTGGATGTAGAGATTCTGAAAGCCTACGACTGCATCCATGTAGAGGGTTATCTCATTTTCAATCACGACCTTATCTTACGTGCCTGTCAGTTGGCCAAAGAGAACGGACTGAAGATTTCGATGGACATGGCCTCCTATAATCTCGTTCAGGCGGAGAAAGCGTTTGTGGGAGAGTTGCTGAGCAATTATGTCGATATTATTTTTGCGAATGAAGAAGAGGCTGAAGCCTTTACGGGCAAAAAGGGCGAGCAGGCTTTAGAAGAGCTGTCACGTTACTGCGAGGTGGCAGTGGTGAAATTAGGCGCGAAAGGCTCGATCGCCAACATCCTAGGCACGCACGTTTCGGCCGGCACCAACGGCAAGAAGCCTGTCGATACCAACGGTGCGGGCGACGCTTACGCCGCCGGTTTCCTCTATGGCCTGATGCACGGACTTGCGCCCGAAAAGACCATCCAGCTGGCCGCTGTTGTAGGCGATGAGGCCGTGGCCACGGTGGGTGCAAAACTCTCTGACCAACAGTGGGATAACATTAAATCACAAAAAAGCCTGTTTTGATTAGCTCTGCCAATTTTAAGGTTAATCTGGGCTTATATGTAACAGAAAAAAGGCCTGATGGTTTCCATAACCTGGAAACCATCTTTGTTCCTGTTGATACGGTCACGGACACCCTCAACATTGAACCAAAATCTGGCACAGTGGAGTTCAAAATGACGGGAGGTGATTTTGTGGTAGATGCAGAGAAAAATCTGTGTGTCAAAGCCTTCCGGCTGTTGCAGCAGGACTTTGACCTGCCGGGAGCGGTCATCCATTTGGAGAAAAACATCCCTTCTGGCGCGGGGTTGGGGGGCGGCTCTTCCGATGCCGCCTGCGTGCTGCAGATGACCAACGAGCTGTTCGGGTTGGAGCTCACAAAAGAGCAGCTTCACCGCTATGCCGCACGGCTCGGCAGCGACGTGCCGTTTTTCATCTACAACCGGCCGCAGTATGCCACCGGGCGGGGTGAAATCCTACAGGACGTTACCCTCGACCTGTCGCAATGGACCATCAGCGTGTTCAAACCCGATTTTTCTATCTCTACCGCAGAGGCTTACGCCCACATCCGCCCCATTTCGGGCCGAGCCCACCTCCACCAACTATTGGGCGAACCGGTAGAAAAGTGGCACACTCTATTCCCCAACGACTTCGAAGCCGCCCTCTTCCCACTCTACCCGATTTTGGCAGAGATGAAGGCCAAATTTTACGAGCTGGGCGCAGTTTATGCCGCCCTTTCAGGCAGCGGATCCGCCCTGTTTGCCATCGCCCCACATCCCATCAACCTTGAACCCTTTTTCAAAGGAAAAAACCTATAGCCATGAGTATATCATTTCCCCTTCCGACCCTCAAAAACGAAGCCACCACCTACACCTATTCGCTCCCCACGCTGTGCAGCGAAATCCGTTCCGTGAGCATCATCGGCACGGGCAACGTGGCACATTGGTTCGTGTATGCCTTCCAAAAGGCGGGCATCAAAATCCATCAAATCTATGGAAGAGACCTTACAAAATGCCAAAAATTGGCAGAGAAATGTGGAGCGGAATCCATTCAAGATTTATCCAAATTAAAGAAAAACAGCGATTTATATCTATTCTCTGTAAAAGATGATAGTTACGAAGAGGTCGTATCGCAAATTCCTATTGAGCTGCCCTTGGCGGCACTGACTTCCGGCACGGTATCGGCGAGGGTTTTAGCGCCGGTGGTACCACGTTTTGGCACGATATATCCCTGTCAGACCCTCAACAGTGGGATGGATTTTTCCACCGTGGAGGTGCCGCTTTGCGTAGAGGGTGGCGACGGCGATACCGAAGCATTGCTGCTGCAGCTGGCCACCCAACTGAGCGAAAAGACCATCATTTTACATGAGGAAGAGCGGCGACAGTTGCACCTGGCGGCCGTGTTTGCCTGCAACTTCACCAATGCGCTTTACGGCGTTGCCTTCGACCTCTTAAAAAATGCAAAAATCGAGCCCCACGTTCTGCTTCCTCTTTTACAAAATTCCTTAAAAAAGCTCAATACCATGACTCCGGAAGAGGCGCAGACAGGTCCAGCGGTTCGCAATGATAAAAATGTGATCAACAAACATTTAGATATGCTGCAGGATCCTCAATATCGGGAGATTTACGAAATTCTCACCCAAGAAATCCATCGTCAGCATCTTAATAAATGATAATTTATGGAGAAAATCAAAGAAAAATTATCCCAAATCACTACGTTTATTTTCGACTTTGACGGTGTTTTGTCGGATGGAAAGATTTACGTCTTCCCCGATGGCGACCAGATTCGCGCCACCAGTGTGAAAGACGGCTACGCCATCCAGTACGCGTTGAAGAAAGGGTACCATGTGGCCATCATCTCGGGTGGTTTTTCCGACACCATGCGGCTGCGCTACAAGACCTTCCCCGGCATGGACATCTTCCTCTCTGTTCCCGACAAGGTAGCAAAGCTCAATGAATATATGAAAGAGAAGGGGCTTTCGCGCGAGCAGGTATTGATCATGGGCGATGATATTCCCGACTACGACATGATGCAGCTGGCGGGAGTAAAGTGCAGTCCGGCCGATGGAGCCACTGAAATTCAAGCTATTGCAGACTATGTTTCGCCCAAGGGGGGCGGCTGCGGCTGCGTGCGTGATGTCATCGAGCAGACTCTCAAAGTACAGGGCAAGTGGTTCGGCGAAGGAGCTTGTATCTGGTAAATACAACATTAAATATTGTGACAGGCGTGACAATTTGTCACGCTTTTTTTGTTTTATTTTTAAAATATTGTCAGAAAAGAGGAAAATTTACCCATTTTCAATTTTGGCACGATGGTTGCATAATGTTGGGTTGCTTTGAAAAAAAAGATCAAAGTCTAACTGAATTAAAAACAATTAAAATTATACAATTATGGGTAAAATTATTGGAATCGACTTAGGAACCACCAATTCATGTGTAGCTGTCATGGAAGGCAGCGAACCTGTTGTGATCCCGAATTCTGAAGGCAAGCGCACCACTCCTTCTGTAGTGGCTTTCGTGGGCAACAACGAGCGTAAGGTCGGCGATCCGGCCAAGCGTCAGGCCATCACCAATCCTACCAAGACCATCTACTCCATCAAGCGTTTCATGGGTGAGACCATGGACTTGGTGACCAACGAGGTGAACCGTATGCCTTACAAGGTGACCAACAGCAACAATCTTCCGAAAATCATGATCGACGACCGCGGTTACACCCCGCAGGAGATCTCGGCTATGATTCTTCAGAAGATGAAGAAAACGGCTGAAGACTACCTCGGCACTGAGGTTACGGAAGCCGTCATCACCGTGCCGGCCTACTTCAGCGACTCGCAGCGCCAGGCCACCAAAGAGGCTGGCGAAATTGCCGGTCTTACTGTGAAGAGAATCATCAACGAGCCTACCGCAGCCGCATTGGCCTACGGTCTGGACAAGAAGAAATCGGAGTCGAAAGTGGCCGTGTTCGACCTCGGCGGCGGAACTTTCGATATTTCCATCTTGGAGTTAGGCGACGGCGTTTTCGAGGTGAAATCCACCAATGGTGACACCCACCTCGGCGGCGACGACTTTGACCAGGCCATCATCGACTGGCTGGCTCAGGAGTTCATGAACGACTATCATATCGACCTCCGCAAGGATGCCATGGCGCTGCAGCGTTTGAAAGAGGCAGCTGAGAAGGCCAAGATCGAGCTGTCAAGCTCCTCCTCCACAGAGATCAACCTGCCTTACATCATGCCGGTTGACGGTGTGCCGCAGCACTTGGTAAGAACGCTCACCCGTTCGCAGTTCGAGCAGCTCACCGACCGTCTGATCCAGGCCACGCTGGAACCCTGCCGCAAGGCTTTGGCCGACGCCGGTTTGAAGACCAGCGACATTGACGAGGTGATCCTCGTGGGCGGCTCCACCCGTATTCCTGCCATCCAGCAGATTGTGGAGAAGTTCTTCGGCAAGGCTCCCTCCAAGGGTGTCAACCCCGACGAGGTGGTGGCCATCGGTGCAGCCATCCAGGGCGGTGTGCTCACCGGCGAGGTTCACGACGTGCTGTTGCTGGATGTCACCCCGCTGTCACTCGGTATCGAGACTCTGGGCGGCGTGATGACCAAGCTCATCGAAGCCAACACCACCATCCCGACCAAGAAGAGCGAGATCTTCTCGACGGCGGCTGACAACCAGTCGGCAGTGACCGTCACGGTGCTGCAGGGCGAGCGTCCGATGGCCCGTGACAACAAGAAGGTCGGCGAGTTCAACCTCGACGGCATCATGCCGGCTCCGCGTGGCGTGCCGCAGATTGAGGTCTCCTTCGACATCGACTCGAACGGTATCCTCAAGGTGACGGCTGTTGACAAAGCCACCGGTAAGGAGCAGCACATCACCATCACCGCTTCCTCTGGACTGTCAGATGCTGAAATCAAGCGGATGAAGGCCGAGGCCGAGGCCAATGCCGACGCTGACAAGAAGGCCAAAGAGGAGATCGACAAGCTCAACCAGGCCGACTCGATGGTGTTCAACACCGAGAAGCAGCTGAAGGAGCTGGGCGACAAGATCCCGGCCGAGCACAAGAGCGCCATTGAGGCTGCCTGTGCCAAGTTGAAAGAGGCTCACGGCAAGAAAGACCTCGCCGGTATCGATGCTGCAATGAACGAGCTGACCAGCGCATGGCAGACCGCTTCGCAGAACATGTACCAGCAGGCAGGTGCCGGCCAGCCGGGTGCGGGTGCCAACCCGTTCAACGGCGCCAATGGTCCTTTCAACGGGCAGCAAGGCCCGCAGGGGCCGCAGGGCGGCAACAACAATGCGAAAGATCCCGACGTAACCGACGTGGATTTTGAGGAGGTGAAATAACGGTAACGTTATCCGTAGGGGCGAATCATAATTCGCCCCTACAATATATCCTAAAAAGGTGCTGATTCATCATCAGCACCTTTTTTTGTTACTTGGGGACAATTTGTCCCAAGGAAGGATACCACATTATGAGTCGTACCCAAAATGGGTACAGCTGAATTCTCTTCTACTCCAACGTAAACGTGATGGGCAGCTGGAAATAGGAACGGCACGGCTGCCCATCGTTTTCACCGGGCTTCCATCTCGGCATGGCTTTCACCACCCGGATGGCCTCTTCGTCAAGAGCCTCGCACGCACTACGCAGCACGGTTATCGTAGAGATGGTGCCATCTTTTTCCACCACAAATTCAAGCATCACCACACCTTGCTGTCCCTTTTCACGGGCTTCTTTCGGATAGTGGCAATTTGCCGCAAGAAATTCCCGTAGTGCAGGCATCCCGCCGGGAAATTCAGCCCTTAGCTGCGGCAAACGCGCTTCCCCCACTATTAGTTCATCATCTGCAGACGTTTCATTGTTTGCGAATCCAAGCAGTATGTCCTTACAATTGGAGCTGTCTGAAGGGTTTACATTTTGGGCCGAAGCCGCCGACATGCCCGAAAGCGCCAGCCCCATCGCCACGCCAACGATGGCCACCTTCTGGGAAAGACTCTGCCGGTGCGAGAGTGCCTGCTCTAGTTGCCGCACCTCCGCCTCGCAGCGTGGACATGTGCCGGGACATTCCCCCTCGAAGGTACAATCCGGAATTTCCAAGTCAATGCCGTTGGCCGCCGCCACCTCGCGCCGCACCGACTTCAAATACGAACAAACTTGCTTTCCTTTCATGGTGAAATCAATTTGCTGATACAACATCATATCGGCGGCAAATATACACATATTTTAATAATATTTATCCCTTCACACCCAAAATGTGAACCCTCACAGCATTTTTTTTCTTGTGAAAGATGGTTGTTCATTTTCTTTTCGATTGCAAAAAGAAAATGAGACCCAAACCGCGAGTAAGCGAGCAAAAAGAAAGCTTGCTTACTTTTTCGAGCGAGAGCGGTTTATCTAAAAGAAATGCGCTTTGCCGCTGCGCAAATTCCGGCTAAAATCGGGGCTCGTTCGCTAAACGGCGAAAAACTTGATGAGCTTCATTTCATTGCGCTCATCTTCGGACAGTTCGCCGTTCTTCACGCTCACTTCCCCCGATTTCTTCACGCCTCCATTTGCAAGGCGGCGGAGAACCGATACCGCACCGCATTTATCTCGCATTTCGGAGAAATGCACTCTCAATAACCCCAGACAAGCGAACAAAGTGAGTGTAGTCTGGGGAGGGGAAACGCCACACTGCAAACCGCGGCACGCTGACAGAACGATAGAACCTGTCGGGGTGTATGCCGCGGAAGAACAACGAACTGTTCTTAAGATCCCAGATTATAAGAATCCTTGGGGGCCCTATGACGAAGTCAGGCCCAAAAGAGCAAGCTATCTTTTTATTTTATAAGATGGAAATTTCTACGAATAGCCTCCCCGCTAACTTGTAACTTTTAACTACTTCACCGCCTCGCGCAAGGCAGCCGTCACCTTCTCCATCGCAAAGTGGTACGAAGATTTCAACGCTCCGACCGAGGTGCCCAACGCCTGCGACATCTCTTCATACGGCATCTCATCATAATAACGCAAGGTGAAGACCAATCGCTGCTTGTCGGGCAGCTTCACAATGGCCTGCTGCAACAGTTGCTCAATCTTGTCGGAGGAAAAATATTTCTCTTCTGCGGCCACATTCAACAAATGGTCGGTGTATTTGTCGTCGGAAAGGTTCAGCATCTTTTTCTTCTTCTCTAAAAAAGATAAAGACTCATTGATACTGATACGCGTAATCCATGTCTTGAGGGAGGAGTCGCCCCGGAACTGGTCCAAGTAACGCCACACTTTGATAAAGACGTTCTGCGTGACATCGTTGGCATCTTCATGCACATACACATAATGGCGTACCGAGTAATATACATCCCTCTGATACTTTTCCATCAGTGCTCGAAAAGCCCGTTCTTTGGTCTTTTCGTCCTTGAATTGCTCAATGATCTGCGCGTCTTCCATGTTGGAATTGAAATTATTTGCGTGCCATCACTTTCTGGGCAGCTTCCACAATATGCGGGGTGTCTAAGCCATATTTTTTCATCAGCTCGTCGGGTTTGCCGCTCTCGCCGAAGGTGTCATCTACGGCCACCATCTCCACCGGCGTGGGCAGCTTCCGTGCCAATAACTGGCATACGCTGTCGCCCAAACCACCGTTCATCAGGTGCTCTTCCGCCGTCACAACGCAACGAGTTTTGGATGCACTCTGCAAGATTTTTTCACAGTCTAATGGCTTAATGGTATGGATGTCAATTACTTCTGCAGAAACACCTTTCTGTGAGAGTTCGTAGGCGGCTTCCAAAGCATGCCACACGAGATGTCCCGTAGCAATGATGGTGACATCGGTGCCTTCATTCATCAGGATGCCTTTGCCAATCTCAAACGGCTGGTCGGCGGGGGTGAAGTTGGGCACTGCCGGACGGCCGAAACGCAAATAGACGGGACCGACGTAGCGGGCGGCGGCCAGCGTAGCTTGGCGGGTCTGGTTGTAGTCGCACGGGTTGAGCACCACCATGTTGGGCAGCATCTTCATGAGTCCGAGGTCCTCCATCATTTGGTGGGTAGCGCCATCCTCGCCCACAGTGATGCCGGCATGTGAGGCAGCAATCTTGACGTTGAGGTTGGAGTAGGCGCAGGTCATACGGATCTGGTCGTACACGCGGCCAGAGATGAAGCCCGCGAAAGCACCGGCAAAGGGAATCTTGCCACTCAGCGCCAAACCTGCGGAAATGCCAATCATGTTGGCCTCCGCAATGCCGGTCTGGATGAATCTTTCAGGAAATTCTTTGATGAAATCGCCCATCTTCAAACTGCCAATCACATCGGCACAAAGGGCAAAGACATCGGGATTTTCGCGGCCGGCTTCCACTAAACCCGCGCCGAAACCTGAACGGGTATCCTTGAAATCATTACAAACTACAGGTTGCATACCATTGATTTTTTTGTCGTGCAAAAATAAGCAAAATTATTGTTTTAAGACATGGGGTTTCTCAGGCTGTGGCAAAATCTTGCCATTCACCCCTCGGTACTTCGCATCGGGATCGTATTTGATGCCGATCTTGTCCATTAACTTTTCGCTTTGTACTTGGTGGATTTGCAGTCCCAGCTCCCACGGATCGAAGCCGAGCAACAGGCCCGCCATCTCCTCGTACGTCAGCACCGGAATACCATAACCATCGCGGTCGTAGGTCTTGTTCTCCATCTCAGCGATGGTGTATTGCCACTTGTCCATGAACATGGCGCAGCCCGGACAGTTGGTCAGAATGAAGTCAGGCTCGTAGGGCTCCATCGATTCGAACTTTTTCTTGGAGTTGGCCACCGAATAGCCTCTATTTTCCTGCAACAGGTAGTGGCGGAAGCCGAAACCGCAGCAGTGGCGGCGTTCAGGATAATCCACCACCTCGCCGCCCCACGACTCAATCATGCCGGCCAGCACGTAGGGGAACTCCGCATTGCCAATGCCCCGTTCTGGGAAAATCTTGGCATAGTGGCAGCCCACATGCTCCACCACCCGCAGTGGCTTGCCTGTGAAACGGTTCACCAACTGATACTTCATCTGCTGCTTCAACTCTTCGCGAAACTTGTAGATGATGTCGGAAGGATGCGCCAAGTTGGTCGGCATCTCAAACTCGCGGCCGGTGGCTTTCCGAAGATTCTCCCGCGTTTTTTCCAACAGCTCGGGGTCGTGTTGCCACATATCAATCATCTCCGAAAAAATGCCGAACGAGGTGACGCACGAAGGCACGTAGTTGGTGTAGCCTTTTTCTTTCATCAGACTAAAAAGGCGCGCCACAACGGTCATAGTGGTCTCCAACGGCACAAAGTCGCTGTGGTAGCCGATGCCCGTGCAGGTATGAGCATTTTCTTCATCGTAAATATCTTTGTGCAGCACATCGCGCATGATGCGCAAAAAGGCCGCCTCCGAGCCGGGGAAGAAGGTCTGACGGATGCAGCTCCTTTCGTAGAAAAAGTGGTCGTCAGCAATCTCCTTTTGATATTCGTTCCAAAAACGTTTTGTCATGGTCGGTGTTTTTTCTTGAAAATTAAAAAGTTAGTTGTCGGTCTTCAGGTTCTCGCACACAATCTCGGCGATGTCTTTCACCGGAAGGGTGGTGGAGTGAACGAAGGCCTTCTTGCACATCGGACAGGCGGTGGCAATCATGTCAGGCTTCTTGTACATGAGGTTGGTCACCGCCGCGTCGCGGATTTTCTTCTGCTGGTCGATGTCGATGAGCGAATCGCCGAGGGTGATGCCGCAGCAGAGGCTGTCCTCGCCTTCCTGCTTGGCTTTCACGAGGTGGGTGGTGGCTTTCAGCACCTGGCGCGGCTCTTTGTAGATGCCGCAGCCGCGACCCAGCTCGCACGGATCGTGATAGACGGTGCGCAGGTCATCTTTGCGCACTTTGATGCGCCCGCTCTTGATGAGCATCTGCAGATATTCGGTGTGATGTACTACAGGAATGTTCAGCTTGTAGTCTTTTTTGAAGGTCTGGTAACAGATGGGACAGGAGGTGACCAGCATGGTGATTCTCGACTTCTTGATGTGCTCGGTCACTTTGCGGCGCAGGTCGGCGGCCTGCTGGTTGTAGCCCTGCTGTATCAGCGGCCGTCCGCAGCAGATAGAGCGGTCTTCATCCATGAACCAGTATTTCTGTCCGGCTGCCTCGAAGATGGTCTTCATCGACTGGGTGATGCCGGGGGTGAGGTGCGACATGCAGCCGCCGAAATAACCGATACGGCCGATGGCGTTGAAAGGCTGCACCTTGTCGAGATAGGCGTAGTTGCCCACCGTATCAAGTTCACCCTTGTTGCGCTCCTGCTGCCGGATGGCCATCAGGTCGATATTCACCGGACAGTCGGCGGCGCAGCGGGCGCAGAGCAGACAGTTGTCGGCCACATCGGGCTTGTCCATCTTATACCGCAAGTTACGCAGAAAATACACCGACTGCACGTTGTTGATACCCAGCTCGGTGTTCAACGGACAGTGGTCGATACACATGCCGCAGCGCGAGCAGGCGCTCAGCTCGTACATGGTATAACCCGTGCGCACATTTGTTTCACGCACACCCCATTTGCGGAAAATAATCAGCAGGATTTCGGTGAAGATGTGCATGTAGCGCGAGAAGGGGAGCGTAACAAAGAAGGTACCGAGCGCAATGGAATAGAGCGTCCACGAGGTCAGCTCGAAAGTGGCGGCAAATTCAATGGGAAACCAATTGCCGATGGTCTGGGTGAGGAAACCTCCGTTGTGGTATATGCTTGCAGAAAGCGACTCGCTGAGCAGACGGAGCGGGAAGATACACCAGAGGGAGGCTTTGGCAAAGCGGTCGAAAATCACATGCTTGGTGGCCTTTTTCATGCCCAAAGCTCTCGAGTAGATTTTCTTCACCATCGCCAACAAAATGCCCGACAACACATACAGCAGCAGCGCATCCATGATGGTGGTCAGCAACATGGCGCCTTTGAAGGTGCCGTGCGAATGGATGAAGAAGCGGTAGAAGATGGCCAGCCAAAATGGGTGTGCCCCATCGACGGTGGGGGTGATGTGGCTCTCCACAAAACCAACCGCAATCAGCAAAAACCAGCCGAAGGCAATGCTTCGGTGCATATAGCCTAATACAAAGTTTTTGCGGGAAATCCTTAGGTGTAAAAGTCCCTCACAAAAACACTCCCAAAGGGCGGGAAGGATTTTCCATGAAAGGATGTTCTTGCGGATGACGGCGCGCTGCAAGCGGTCCAGCTGCTTGAACCAACGCACATATTTCCAAATGCAGATGCCAAAAAGAAAAATGGTACCCAGCACAAAAGGAAGTACAAACGGATTGAAATATTCAGACATGGAGATTTATTTAGTGTTGAGAATTTTGCGCATGTTCATCACTGCCGGCCGCAGGCTCACCCCGCGGGGACATACCAGCGTGCATTTGCCGCACAGCATACATTGTTCCAGCTCCTTGGCCAGCTTGTCGTACTGTGCCTGCTGGTACATTGATTTGATTTTGCGAATGTTGAAGCCCGTAAATTGCTGCGCGCTGCAGGTGGCTGTACAGGCTCCGCAGTTCATGCAACGCTTGAAGGAGGGAACAATCTTTTCCAACTGTTCCAACTTGTCGAAGTTGCAGTTGTCGAGGTTGACGACACGGGTCTGGGCGATGGTATATCCGAAGTTGATCATAGGGTTGTTTTTGAGCGTGTCTCTATTCTTCCAACAGTTTTTGGTGGAGGTCCATTCCTCCGGTCACTTCATAAATACGGCGGATTTCTTCCAAATTCTTTTGGTGAATTTCGCGTAATGCACCGGGCCCTTCTCCATGGTAGTTGGCCCCTAACTTGGGCGCCACATCCATAATGTTGTTCACATACCATTCCCATATCGGTCCTTGTTCGGGATGTTGTGCTGGATTCACCAAGTCGGGATGCACACAATAGCCCGTTTCCAAAATATTTTTGCCTTGGCTAGCGGCCATACGTCGCTGTTGCTCTCGGATATGGTCATTGAAGTAGCCTAATGACTGAGCGTGTTTGCGAAGAATAAGAATGATTTCCCCGGGAGCATTGCCACGCGGACAACGAGCCTTGCACGACAAACACTGGCCACACGACCAGATGGTTTCCGACCGCAGCAATGCCTCAATGGCATTCTCATCCTTCCGTTGCACCGTGTCGCAGATCTGCCTCGGGTCGTAGTCGAAGAACTCAGCGGCCGGACAAATGGCAGTGCAGATGCCGCAATTCATGCAGGCTTTCAGCGCCTCGCTGGCACGACTGTCCTGCATCAATAGATTGTATAAATTGCCCATTATCTTCTAATAAAAATCGCTGCAAAGATACAACTTTTTTGCAGAATGCTAACCCTCAATTCTATCAGACTCGGCTATGCTTCAACGGATGTGATCCAGCATGGTCTCAATCAGGTTCTCGGCGCTGTCGGCAATGTCGGCGATAGAGGCCGGAAGCATGTAGCAGGGTGTGGTGAACAGCAGGTTGCGCTTGTCGGAAATAACTTCCGTAATCTGGGTGTTGACGTGCGAGGCGCCCATCTTCTCCACATCGGCGATGGTACCCGGATCAGATCCCACTGTTACAGTGACATCTCCCAGCACCTTGGCCACCAAAACGGGGGCGATACAGAGGGCACCGATGGCTTTTCCCGCCTTGTGGGTGGCGACGATGGCGTTGCGTACCGAGTCAAGCACTTTCGCGTTGGCTCCGTCGAAGGCGTAGGTGAAGAGGTTCTTGGCCACTCCGAAACCGCCGGGCATCACCAAAGCGTCGAAATCCTCAGGGCGGTACTCCGAAATCTCGTGGATGTCGCCACGGGCAATGCGGGCAGCCTCCACCAGCATGTTGCGTTCACCCTCCATCGGTTGGCGTGTGAGATGGTTCATCACATGGTACTGCGGCGCATCGGGGGCAAAAATCGTATAACTGCAACCATTCCGGTCAATGGCCAACAGCGTCATCACCGCCTCGTGGATTTCAGAGCCGTCCAAATGTCCGCATCCGTTCAAAATTACTGCAAATCTTTTCATATCTCTAAAAGTTAATCGTTTCAGCGTGCAAAAGTAGTAAAAATTATGGAAAAACGCAAATGAAAATACAAAAAAGCGCACGGCTGGATGACCATGCGCTTTGCCTCTTTTGAGCGGTAAACGGGTCTCGAACCCGCGACCTGCAGCTTGGGAAGCTGCCGCTCTACCAACTGAGCTATTACCGCTTTTCAGGCTGCAAAAATACGATTTTTTTCCATTCTACTGACAAATTTGCCTTTTTTATTTTAGCAATGTCCGCTATTCAAGTTTTTATTACTAATTTTGCCAAATGGATTACGAATACTAGTGGAGGTTTCGCTATGCAAATTATCGAAGTGAAAAACAACAGTGATTTGAGAGAGTTTGTACGCTTCCCACGAAGATTGTACCGCGACTGCCCATATTATGTTCCGCCCATTGATGCTCTTGAAATTAAGGAACTTACACAACATCCCGCCCTTGACTTCTGCACCCGCCGGCTCTGGCTTGCCAAAATCAACGGACAAACGGTCGGAAGGATTGCAGGCATCATTAACCACCGCTATAATGAACTCAAACAGCAGAAAAGAATCCGCTTTGGCTGGTTTGATGTGATTGACAATCAGGAAGTTGCTGCCAAACTGCTGGCTACAGTCGAACAGTGGGGACGCGAAAACGGCCTCGACACCATCGCCGGCCCCTCCCGCTTTTCCAACATGCAGCGACAAGCTATGCTGGTGGATGGCTTTCAACACACCGCTTCTATCGAAGCCGATTACAATTTCGAATACTATCCGCGTTTTGTGGAGAACCTTGGTTTCGAAAAAGAGGTGGACTATATCCAATATAAGGTGAAGGTGAAAGAGGTGCCCGAAGCCATCGAGCGGCTGGCCACCGTCATCAGCCATAAAAGCAAAGTGAAAGTCCGCCAATATTCCTCCAAAGTGAAACTCAAAATGATAGGCGAGGAGTTCTTCCATGTGTTGAACGAGAGTTACCAGAATATCTTTAACTTTATCCCCCTCACCGACAAGGAGATACGGTGGGTGGTGGATGGTAATTTCGGCATTGCGCTGCCAAACCTCGTCTCGGTACTGGAAGATGAAACTGGAAAGCTGGTCGGCATCTCGTTCTGCCTCCCTTCGCTCAGTCGCGCCTTCCAAAAAGCCAATGGCCACCTGTTTCCCTTCGGCTGGATGCGTATCGTGCACGACTTGCATCACAACAAAAATGTGGATATGTACCTTACCGGCGTACTCCCCGAATATGCCAACCGCGGCGTGCATATTCTCTACCATAAACAACTCAATGAGGCCTTCCTCCAAAATGGCTATGAATATGCCTTCACCTCTCAACAGTTAGAGGAGAATCCAGCCAATCATATCTGGACAAAATATTATGAATCAGAGCCTTTCTGTAGAAGAAGGTGCTATAAAAAAGAGATTTTACCCCCAGACAATCATGAGTGAGAAGGGTTATGCAGTGGTAACAGGCGCCTCCCGCGGGCTCGGCAAAGCCTTTGCTGAAGAGCTGGCAAAACGCGGCTTTAACCTTGTTTTGATCAGTACCAATGACCAAATTTTGGCACAGTGTCAATCCATTAAAAATCAGTATCACGTTGATTGTCAATATGTCATTGCCGATTTAACCGACCACGACAGTCTGCTGGAGGTCGCTGAAGAGTTGAACGAAAAGTATGAGGTTTTCTTTTTAGTCAATAATGCCGGATTGGGCGGCTCACAGAAGTTCGCGGAAGCCGATATTGCGTATTATGAGAAGATTCTTGATTTGAATGTGAGAGCCACGGCGGTGTTGACTAAATTGTTGATTAATAATTTGTTGAGACAGAAGAAAAGCTATGTCCTCAATGTCGCCAGCATGGCGGCACTGTCCCCCATCGGCTATAAATTGGCCTATCCTGCCAGCAAAGCCTTCGTGTATAGTTTTTCGCTCTCGCTGCGGGAGGAATTTCGGGGTACGCCTCTCTCTGTTTCAGTGGTTTGTCCGGGTGCGATGGCGACAAGTCCCTCTATCACGGCTCGTATCCAACAGCAAGGCTTCTTCGGCCGTCTTACCCTCGTCGCCCCCGAAAAGGTAGCGCGGAAGGCCGTGCGCCAAACCCTCAAAGGGAGAAAGGAGATCCTCGTCAATCCGCTGAGTGTCATTTTCTCTAAACTCACCCCCAACGGTATCAAAACGCCGCTGCTCACCCGCATTGTGCGGAGAGAAACCGAAAAGCATTGACCTATCCTTTGATTTGCTTCATCGCCGTCAGCACCTGTTGCTCCAGCATCTCCTCATCCCACAACAATTTTACCCGTACCGGCAGCGCAAACAGCGGCATTCCTGCTACCAAATCCCACAAGGGCGTTCCATAGAGCCGGGCGGCGTCTTTCTCTGTGGTGAAAAGTGCAGTTTTGGGGGTAGAAGATGCTAATTTTTGGCAGATTCTAATGATTTCTTTTTCACAAAACCGATGATGGTCGCTAAATGTAATGCTTTTAACATCAGTATATTGTGAGGTTAAATGGCGAATGAGCGATTCGGGATGGGCAATGCCGGTAAAGAGAAGGATATGACTTTCGGCATCCAGCTCCATCTGGCGGGCCGATTCCGTCAAGGGAAGGGGAGAATCGTACTGCAAGGTGCTGAAATAACAGTGCTGGTGCGGCTGCAAGTGCAGTCCGTTTCGGATACTTTCTGCTTCTTTTGTACTCAAGGTGGGGGGACACTTGGTCACGATGATGCTGTCGGCCTCTTTCGCGGCGCAACTGAACTCTCGCAGGTTGCCCGCCGGCAGGGGGAAGTCGGCGGGGTAGGGGGCTGCGAAGTCGGTGAGCAGCAACTGGAGGTGGGCTTTCACCGCAAGGTGCTGATAGGCATCGTCCAACAGGATCACCTCCGGCGGGGTGGCTTCCTGTAGCAGGCGTTCAATGCCCTCTTTGCGCGATTCGCAAACCGCCACTTTCACCTCCGGAAACTTTTGGTGCATCTGCATCGGCTCGTCACCGATCAATTCCGCCGTGCTGGACGAATCTGCCAAAATATAGCCACTGCTCTTCCTTTTATACCCTCTGCTCAAGGTCGCAACCTGGAAAGAATCTTGCAGCATCCTGATCAGATATTCGGTGTGCGGCGTTTTCCCGGTTCCGCCTACTGCGAGGTTGCCTATGCTAATAATTGGTAAAGTGGTAGGGGTGAACCGCTGTTTCTTTTTATTGTATAACTTTCTGCGTAATAAGGCTATAGCACCATAAATGGCGCCGATGGGGGAGAGCAATATCAGTCGCAGTGTTTTCAAATCAGAACTGGTTAATCCAATCGGCTACCTCATACGAGGAGATGAGGTTCATGCACTTGAAATGTTTGTGGGGACATTTGTTGAATCCGAGTTTGGAGCAGGGCCGGCATTTCAGATAGGGGATTTCAAAAATGCGGCATTCGGGCGATTCGGGAGCCGTATAGGGGTACATGCCTAATTCGGGTACAGTGTTGCCCCACAGCGAGGTGATGGGCTTGTGTAAGGCAGCGGCGATGTGCATCAGCCCCGTGTCGCCGGTCAGCACGCAGTCGCTCTGCTCGATGATGGAGGCGGAGGTGTTGAGGTTGTACTCCCCGCAGAGGTTCAGCGCCTTACCGTTCATCTGTCGGGCGATTTCATCCCCTACGGCACGATCCTGCTTGTCGCCCAACAGCACCATCGGCTTGAACAGCAGATTGCCAATCTCTATGATTTTGGTCACGGGAATCTTCTTGGTGGCGTGTTTCGCACCGATGGCCACGGCAATGTAGCCGTCTTCAAAACCCGCCGGCAGATCCTGCACGTCAAATCGGTCACTCTCGGGAATGAAATAGTCTAACCCTTTCCCGTCGTTCACCACCCCAAGGCGTTTTACTGCAGCAAAATACCGGTCCACAATGTGAACGGCGGGCAAGAAGTTGATCTTCGTGCGCACAAAAACCGCCTTCTTGATGTTGCATTTCGGAAACGAACTGTGCGGACAGTGCAATTTGCGGGCAATCTTTCTCGACCGATGACTTTTCTGCAAATCTACTACAAAGTCAAAGTGTTCATTTTTAAGAGATTCCAATAAAGTAGCACTCCCTTTTTCGTAGAGGTGAACTTGGTCGATATAGGGATTGTTGTTCACCAAAATCTCATTCCCCTTTCTCACTAAAAAATGCACAGATACGCCGGGAATCTGCTGCTTGATGGCACGAACTACCGGTGTAGTGAGCACAATATCTCCAATAGAACTAAATCGGATAATGAGGATTTTCTGGGGCGACGGAGGTTGTTGATCGTTCATATTACCAATCGTTTTCTTCAGTAGGAATGATGCTCCCGCCAATTTTAGTCTTGACAGGATTGGCATAGATGTTGAGCAGATAATTTTCCATTTTTTCTGCATTAACATCCTCAATGATAGATTGTTTGTGGATGTATTGTAGGAACTCTTCTTTCTGTTTTTCGGTGTAATACTCTGCAAATTTTTGGCATTGTTCAAGGGCATCGTAGGCAATGTAGTTAGTGGCATACAGGTGGTAGTTAGAGTAGATTTGTTGGTCGATGAGCTTCGCAACAGCCGTCAGCTTGTCGTTTTTGCGCAGATTGCGGTCTATCTTGGCAATTTCATCGTTGATGGGCTGGCCGATGACCAGGTGAACGTTCCCTTTGAATCCGAAAATGCCCTGACAGATGCTGTTGAAGTCTTCTCCCGGTTTCTTGACGTATTTTTCTTTTTCAGAAAGTGCCAACTCTCTGGCTTTCAGTTGGTCGCAAGGTTCGTATTCGTACGAAACAGTAAGCGGGGTGATGTTCATCTCTTGCAGGATGTCCAACACATCGCGATTTTCATCCCAATAGGTCAGCATTTTGAGCAGTCCTTGCTGGGTGAGGTCAATGCCGTTTTTGGTTCGGCCATTTCTTTGCGCAATCCATACCGACTCCTTCTCCTCGGTCATCCCTTGATGGATGTACTCCGATAACTCTTTCGAGTTGAGCAGTTTCTCGCGCAACGAAGCACTCCGTTTCACCAAAAACATCTTGTTGGCCTTCGCTATCGTCAGAAAGAGAGGCTCGGGCACGAGGTTGTCGCCAATGGCAATCTTCGATGAGTTGACGTTGTTTTGAAAGAAATAGAGTTGCAAGTAGGCCGAATCCATGATGATGTCACGGTGGTTGGCGATGTACAAGTAGGATTGGTTGGGGTCGATGTTTTCCAGTCCGCTAAAATGCACTTCCGTGGTGGTGCGGTCGGAAAAGTTCTTCAAAAATTGTCCCAACGCCCCCTTCTGAAAGTCGTACAACGTATTGAAATTCTGCTTTTTGAGTTCCTCAACGGAAAGGCCATAACCATATTGGTCAAGAACACGAATCACCCGCTCATCGCTGAAAATCTCCTGTATGGCTGCGGGCAGTTCCTGCTGATTGAAATGTCGGATGGAATCGAAGTGATCGGTCATACTATGCTCCCTAATTTCGGGTGCAAAGATACAACTTTTTTATGAATGGCGTTTCCTAAAAATCGTTTGACGGAATTGTGTCGGTGTTGATCTCAAAAATGCGGGTGATACGCTCTCTTCTCACGGGCTTTTTGACAGGTGCCGGCTCTTTGGCTACCGTGTCGGTTGCGGGCACTTCAGTTGGCGTGGCATCAGCCTTCGGTGTTGCGCCTCCGTTGTGGTGGGCGGTCTGAGTGGGCGTGCTTTCAATCTGCATGTCCGCTACCTCTTCTGCCACGAGTTGGTCGGCTTCTGCCAGACTATCCTGCTCCATAACAATTTCTGTATCAGGCTTGTCCTGTGTGGGAGGAGTGGACTGCTGCGTCTCGCTGCCCGTCAATCGTACCGCCACATAAACGCCAACTGCGGCAGCCACAACGGCCGCCCCCGTGAGCAGTCCGTGAAGGAGTGTAAAACCTCCCTTCCACCCCGCTTTTTGGGTGAAACTCTGCCAGTTTTTGGCAGAATAAGAGTACTCTTTGGAGTTGACTTTTTCTTTAATAAGTTGGTCGAAATCAGACATTTTAGTGGTTTCTTTCGGTGATGAGTTCTTTTAATTTATTGCGGGCAAAATTGAGATGCCAATAGGAGGTTCCCTCTTTCATGTCGAGCATTTTGGCGATTTCAGCGTGGGGGTACTCTTCGAAGACGTACAGGTTGAACACGCTTCTGGAAGTGGGGGGCAGCTGCTGGATGAGTTCGAGGAGTTCGTCAGTGCTGATTTTTGCGAGGGCTTCATTTTCGGTCGATGAGGGTTGGAAGTTCTCGGGCAGTTCGTCGAGGGAGGTGGTGGGAGTGAGTGTTTTGTATTTTCGTTGGTAGTCGATGGCAGTGTTGATGATGACTTTCTTAAACCATGCGTCGAAAGACCCGCTTTCCTCATATTTCCCAATCTGTGTGAAGACCTTCAGAAATCCTTCATTCAACATATCCTCCGCCTCTTCCCTGTCCTTGGCATATCGCATGCAAATGGACATCGCTGCGCCAAAAAACAGTTTGAAAAACTGGTGCTGCGCCTTTCTTTTTCCGGCTTTGCACTCAGCAATCACTGCTTTGAGCTGGTCGTCTGTGGGGTGTTTCGACATGGTTTAAAACGGAATTATTCTTTGAAACCTTGGGTCGTAGGATTATTTTTTTTATAAATTTTCTCGGAAATCTTTTTTCTTGTTCCACTTGAGGTCTTGCAGCACAGAGGCTTTCACGTTGATCGTGAAGCTGAAACCGCGCCGGTAGCCGAAGGGTATCCAGTTGAATCGCATCTCCCAGCAGTGCAGGTCGCGGTAGATGTCAATAGAGGTGTAGGAGAACTTTTTCTGCTGGAAGTCGTAGCCCGTCGTGAAACCGATTTTCCACTTTTTGGTGACGTTGAAGTCGCCGCTGACATTCAAGGTCTGCACGATTTTGCCGGTATGCGACCGTTCCGCATCTTCGTCTGTGACGTTGTAGAGCGAGTAGTAGATGGGGTTCATATAGTGATAGAGGTTGTCCTTGACGGTATAGGCGAAGGTGTAACTGAGGGTGATGGACCACGGGTTGCTGAAGTCAGGCCGCTTAGAGGGCATTCCCAGGGTGTTTTCGGTAAAGATCTGTTCTTCCTGTGGCTCCTCCTGCTTTTTCTTATCCTTTTTCCCTTTGAAATAGTCGTTGTTGATGGTCCAGTTCAGACTAAGGTTGAGGTCGGAGTTGGAGAATCGCATCAGCCGGTGGTTCTCTTTCCATTCGGTGCGGTTGACGCGTACGCCGCGCTCGTCATAGCAGTAAGGGTCGAAGTTGATACCGAAGGTGATATAGAGTTGCTTGAACAGGGTGGTACGTCCTGATATGGTCAATGGCGACCAACGGAGCGAGTCGGCGAAGAAGTCGTAGTGGAAGCCCACGGTCAGGTTGTCGAGCAGCACGATTTTCTTCATGCCGGTGATGGTGTCCTTGCGAGACCGCACCTTCATCTCCACATTGTTGGCGATGCTGAACTGGGCGATGGCCGAATTGCGGTTGTTCACTCCGCCATAGATGGAATTGGCGAAATAGGAATAATTGATGGTTTCACCGGTCAGCGGATTGATATATTGACCGAAGGTATTGCCGCTCAGGTTAGGGGAGTAGGTGAAACTCAACAACGGCGTCATCACGTGGCGCAGCGCGGGACCTTTCTCTTTTTTCGACTGGTAGAGGAAATAAATTTTGGTGGTAAGGGAGGTGGATAAGCTGAGGTCGTGCAATGCATAAAAGTTGCGCTCCATGACGCGGTTGACATAGTAGGTGGACACATCTTCCTGCATGATGGAGTCGAATTCCTGGCGCTCACGCTGGAGGTACCATTTTTCGGTGAAATTGATGGTGGTGTTCCAGTTGATGAGCTTCGCGATTTTGATGGGGATGGTGATGGGGATGGAATGCCGCATCCCGAATTGTAAGTTCTGCCAGGTCTCAGGCCGCAGGATCAGCGAGTCCTGCGTGTTGAGTTGGTTGGTGAGTTGCGAACTCCATTTCATGGAGATGTTGTCGTACCATTTCAGTTTCGACTTGTTTTTCTTGCGGAAAGGATAGAACTGGTTGACCGACATATTCATATCCGGCAGCGACAGGTTCACCTGCCCGGTCTTGGTGCTCTGGGTGTAGGAGGCGGTGATATCCACAAAAAACACACCTTTCGCGCTCGTCGAGAGGTTGAGTTTGGAGGTGTATTGGTTGGAAAGATAGTCTTCAACGCTGGAGGGATTGTATTTGTTGAAGGTGCTGCTGATGATATCCACATGGGCTGAAAAGCGGGTGGTGGGGTGCGACTTGGCATCCTGCTTGTGCTCCCATTGTATCTTGAAGTCGTTGGTTTTGTAGCGGGAGTTGTCGAGTTTTTCACCGAAGAAGTTTTGGGCGAAGCCTATGTGGAGGTTGCCGGCACACTTGTATCGTACCACATAGTTGGAGCGCATCTTCACCGCCCAGCTGCCATTGGTGTAAATGTCGCCCGCCAACACCAGATCGAAGTTGTCGCTGATGCCGAAATAGTAGCCGAAATTCTCCAAGTAGAATCCTCGGTTGGAAGTCTCGCCAATGGTGGGCATGATGATACCCGACCGCCGTCCTTTCTTGATGGGGAAATAGCCGAACGGGATGGCAATGATGGTCGGCACACCGCCAAAACTCAAGTAGGCCGGTCCCGTCACGATTTTGTCATCAGGAATCACTTTTGCCTTGGTGAAGGCAATCTCAAAGTGCGGGTGGTCAAGTTCGCAAGTGGTGTATTTGCCCTTGCGGATGAACGAGGTGTTGTCGTCCAATTTCTTGATTTTCTCACCATGAATATAACCCTCTCCCTCCACCGTAATCACGTGACTGATAACACCTTTGGTGGTCTGAAAGTTATACTTGATTTCATGGGCCCTGAAAAAGGTCTCTCCCTGCTTGAAGGTGGGATAGCCGTGCATGTTGCCCGCCGAGTCGGCAATGCCCGTAGCATACAACTCCTGGTCTTCAAACCCCATCTGAATGAAGTCGGCTCGCAACTCAATGTCGTCATAATACACCACGGCATTTCCGAAAAGGTAGGTGACGCGATTTTTCAAGTCCACCACAATGGAGTCTTGCGCCTCGTAGGTGACTCTTTTTTCGATGGCATCGCGTGAAATTTTCTTATAAACGGTGTCAGAATCGCGCAAAACAGTCGAATCTTCCGGGGCAGAAAATGCGAGGCTGTCGGTGCTAACCGCTACACTTAAAGTGCTGTCAGGCGGCTCAGGAAGGGTTTCTTGTGCGGATAAAAGACAGGGTAAAGCACTGACAATCATTGCGATAACAAATCGCAATATAAATAACAATCGACCGTTGATTATTAATGACATCAGTGACTTTCCGAGTTGTATTTTTATAATATCTTTGTAACTTTGAAAAAAGCACCAAAATTACACAAATTTTGCCCATTATGAACAAAAAAATTTGCTTTTTATTATTCTTAGCGCTCTCTTTTTGCGTCTCCCCTGTTTTTCCTCAGGCCAAAAACGAGATTAAGAAAATCGTGATCGACGCAGGACACGGTGGAACAGACCCTGGAGCGTTGGGTGCTAAAAGTAAAGAAAAGGATATTACGCTTGCATTGGCACTGGAAATTGGGAAAAGAATCAAGGAAAAATGTCCCGACGTGGAAGTTTTATATACCAGAACCACAGATGTTTATCCCACAGTAAAAGGCAGAGCCATTTTCGCCAATAACAAACATGCCGACCTTTTCATCTCCATCCATTGCAATGCCGCAGAAAACAAGTCTGCCCGAGGCGTGGAAACTTGGGTGATGGGTCTGGGCGTTTCCGACCATAGTTTCGAGGTGGCCCGCCGCGAAAATGCCTCCATCCTTCTCGAAGACGACTACAAATCCAACTACGGCGATTTCGACCCCAACTCTCCCGAGTCGTACGTTATCCTGTCGATGTTTGCCAATGCCTACCTCGACCGCTCTACCAAATTCGCCGCCAAGGTTCAGCGTAACTTGGTGTCAGTCACCTCTTTCCCCGACCGAAAGGTGCAGCAGGGATCCTTCTGGGTGCTCCACTCCGTTGCCATGCCCAGCATCCTCATCGAGTTCGGCTTCGTCTCCAACCCCACCGAAGAGGCCCAGCTGATGGATGCCGCCATGCAACTCAAGATGGCAGAGGCCGTCGCCAGCGCCTTCCAGGAATATAAGAACGAGATAGAAGGCAAAACACAAGCGGTCACCGAGAACAAAGACAAGGATAAGGATAAGGACAAAGATCAAGTGAAAGAGTCTGAGAAAGATAAGAATAAAGCCGAGAACAAGGAAAAGGCCTCCGACGAGCAGAAAGCCAACACGTCAGCGGCCACATCGACTAACACCAAGGAGAATCAGAAACCTGCCGACAACAACAGCGGCATCCGCTTCAAGGTGCAACTCTTCGCGACGCCCGACAAGGTGGCCGTCACCGACAAACGCTTTGCCGGCCTCGAGCAGGTGGACTGCTATTTTGAAAATTCGATGTGGAAATATACCTCTGGCAATGCTACCACCTACGCGGCGGCACAGGAACTGCTGAAAGCCGCTAAAGTCAAGTTCCCCGACGCTTTCATCATCAGTTTCCAAGACGGCAAGAAAATTCCCGTTTCTGAGGCTCGCAAATTGGCGCAATAGTTTTTTTTGAAAAATATATCGCCGTATTACAATTTTAAGTATCTTTGCAACTCAAAAAACTGAAGTTATGGAAGAAAAACAACCCGTAAGATATTCCGATGAGGAATTGGCAGAATTCAAAGCTTTGATAGAAAAGAAGTTAAAGGAAGCCCGCGAGGGTCTTGAGGTTTATATGGAGGCCTGCAATAACGCCGGCAACGACACCATGGACACCTCCCCGACCTTCAAAGTGCTCGAAGAGGGCAGCCAGGTGCTGGCCAAAGAGGAAAACGCCCAGCAGGCCGCCCGCCTCTTCAAGTATATCAAGAACTTGGAGGCCGCCCTCATGCGCATCGAGAACAAAACATACGGCATCTGCCGCGTCACCGGCAAACTCATCCCCAAGGAGAGACTGCTCAGCGTGCCCCATGCCACCATGTGCATCGAAGCCAAACTGGACTCTAAAAAATAGTCTCTGTCGTGAAGAAAAGTTGGAAACTCGCAATCACTACCATTGCGATCGTTGTTGTGTGCGTGCTACTCGACCAACTGCTGAAGTTGTGGGTGGTGCGCAATATGCAATTGGGTGAACTGCGCCCCCTGCTCGGCGAATGGTTCAATTTGCATTATGTGCAGAACAAAGGCATGGCCTTCGGCGTGAGCTGGGGCGATAATTTTGGTAAATTGGCCCTCTCGCTCCTCCGTATCGGCGTGGTCGGCTACTTGATTTATTATCTTTGGAAAAAAATCAAGACCAACACCATCGGCATCTGGCCCGTCATTACCCTTTCGCTGATTGTGGCCGGCGCTATCGGCAATATCATCGACTCGGCCTTCTACGGCATGGCACTCGGTGTTGGCGACCCGCGCTTCATGTACGGCAGCGTGGTCGATATGATCTATGTTAGGCTGTTTATGCTCCCCGAATGGTTCCCCGGCTTCGGCGGTGAGTACTTCTTCCCCGCCATTTTCAACTTCGCCGATGCGTGCGTTACGGTGGGTATCTTCGCCATGATCATCTTCTATAAGCAGTTCTTTAAAAACGAAAAGAAGAAAGAAGAACCCGCTTCCGAAGAAGCAACTTCTGAAACGTCACAGCCCGCTGCCGAAACTCCGCAGCAGAACTAAGCATTATTCTTCAATAAAAGAGGAAATTCTCCGAGAATCGCGGGTGACAAAAGCTCCCGGATAGCTGCCGATGACTTTCATCAGCACCCCGTAGGCAGCATGGCGAGTCGTGAAACTCCCGATTTTTACCTTGTGGTTGGGTTCTGAGAACACAGAATAGGCTTCGGCATGAATGCCATTGCTGGCCAGAAAAGCATTGAGGCTTTTCACCACCTCCTGCGCCTTGCTGCCCGATTCAGCCCCCGACAACGCCACCACCTGAATCACATATACATCCACCTTCCCTACACGACGGCAGGTCTCCTTGTACTTCTGCTCCGTCAGCGAAACACTCTCTTCCACATCGTATTGCACCGACTGTCCGAAAAGCAGCACCGGCACAAGGCAAATCCATAGAATGATAGCTTTCTTCATGGTTGAAAATGGGTTTATTTGGAAGCGTTCCCGTGTTTTTTCTTGTAGGCCGCGATGCCTTTGTCAAGGAACTGCTTGTACTTCTCCACATCCAGTTCGTAGTGGGTGGGACCCGCCAGCACCGAACCGTCTTCATCGAGAATGAAGTAGCAGGGTTGGGAGTTCTCGCGGTAAACCTTCTGACTGATATACATGTTCTTTTTCCCTAACAAAGTAATCTCTTTGCCTTTGTCATCTGTGATGCGATCTTCGGGAAGCAGCTCTATGTTCTTGTCATCCACGTACATGGCCAACATAATGAACTCGGTGGAGAACTTGGCGCGGATATCCTCGTCACGCCACACCTTCGACTCCACTTGGCGGCAGTTGGTGCAGCCGTGTCCCGTAAAGTCAATGAAGATGGGTTTATGCACCTTCTGGGCCACTCGCAGGGCTTGGTCGTAGTCGAAGTAGCCCTTCAGCCCGTGCGGCAGATGCAGCTTGTCGGCATAGTGGGGTTCCTCCATCTTCTCGTTGTTCTCCAACTCAATGATGGCAAACTTGGCCTCCTCGCGCACCACTTTGTGCAGGTCGAAATCGTGCGTCTCCACGGGCGGCAGCCATCCGGAAATGGCGTTGAGGGGCGCGCCAAACATGCCGGGAATCATATACACCACAAAGGTGAAGACGAATATGGCAGTGGTGAATCGCACCCAGCTCCTTTGCACCGGCATCTCATCATCGGCAGGAAAACGAATCTTGCCAAGCAGATAGAGACCCAGTAACGAGAACAACACAATCCAGAAAGCCAAATAAATCTCTCGGTCTAAAATGCCCCAGTGGTAGGTCTGGTCGGGCACGTTGATGAACTTCAACGCAAAGGCCAACTCAATGAAGGCCAAAATTACTTTCAGCGTGTTCATCCAGCTGCCAGACTTGGGCGTTTTTTTCAACAAGCCGGGAAATAAGGCAAAAAGAGTGAAGGGCACTGCAATACCTAACGAGAAGCCCAACATGCCGATAATGGGCTTGAAAAACGACCCGCCGGCCGCGTTCAAGGCCACAGCACCGGCAATCGGAAGCGTACAGGAGAAAGAGACCAGCACCAGTGTCAGGGCCATGAAAAATACTCCGATAATGCCACCCTTGTTCTCACTCTTCGCCGATTTGTTTACCCACCTGCTCGGCAGCGTGATTTCAAAATAACCAAGCATCGAGATGGCAAAGATGATGAAGATGATGGCGAAGATGATGTTGAGCACCCAACCGGTTCCCAGTTCGTTGGCCATGCCCGGACCAAAGATGGCCGAAAAGACAATGCCAATGACGACAAAAATCAATACAATGGAAAGACCATAGATGAGGGCGAGGCCTTTTCCCTTACCACCCTGTTTGGTGAAATACGACACCGTCATGGGGATCATCGGGAACACACAGGGCATCAGCAAGCCAATAAAGCCCGAAAGCAGCGAGGCAAGGAAGAATAACCAAAGAGGCTGTTCTTCCTCAGCTTTCTCCTCCACTTGCACCTTATAGGTAGTGGCTTTCTTCTGCTGGCTCACCTCTTTTTCTGCATTGTTGAGCGGTTTATCGTTTTTTTTCTCTACCTCTTCTTCTGTCATCACCTTGCCTTCCGTCTGCGTCACCTTCCCTTTGAAAGGCTGTATGGTAAATTTGAAGTTCTCCTCTATCAGCTGGCATTGTGTGGAACAGGTCTGTCCGTTGATGGTACCTGTAATGGTAAAAGCCTTGGTGGTGTCTTTTATCGTAATCTTCTGAGTAAAAGTTACTTTGTTATAGAAGCAGTAGTAGGTAGTTCCCATGGTTTCATCCACTCCGGTTTTGGGAGTGGGCTCCTGCGTTTTGCCTTTCAGCTTGTAACTGGGCGATGGGTCGAACTCTATCGTGGTAGGGATTTCAAAGCCGTCGCCGTGCTTGATAGCAAACAGGTGCCAGTCTTTGGCAATGGTCGCCGTGAATTTCAGCGTGGCCTCCGTGGCGGAGGTCTGAGTGACCGTATATTTCCAAGTGACAGGCTTGTCGCTATTTTGGGCGAAAGCTGTAAAGAGGCCTACGAGGCAGAGGATAAGGGCGAGAAGGTGTTTTTTCATTTTATTTTTGATGAAATGATTCTTGATTAAGTTGGCAAAAATACACATTTTTTTCTAATGAGAGGGTGGATTACAGACGTCCATCTATCATCTCTTTGGGCAGGATGCCTTTCACATCATATACCACGCCGTTTTCGCAGCGCAGGAACTGCCGGATGTCGAGTTGGCGGAACTGCTGATGGGCGACGGCAAGGATGACGGTGTCGAACTGTTTTTCCAGGGCTTTCGTATCGCCGCTGGTGATTTCGATGCCGTACTCTCTGCGGGCCTTTTCAGCGTCAGCCCACGGGTCGTAAATGGTAATGTTGGGGGTGTATTCCGTCAGGGTGGAGTAGATATCTACTACGCGGGTGTTACGGATGTCGGGACAGTTCTCCTTGAAGGTGAATCCGAGGATAAGGATTTTGGCATCTTTCACCATCACGCCTTTCTTGTTCATCAGCTTGATAGCGCAGTTGGCCACGTAGTCGCCCATGCCGTCGTTGAGGCGGCGGGCTGCCGACATCACACGGGGCAGTACGCCATACACCTGGGCCTTCTGTATCAGGTAGTAGGGGTCCACACTGATGCAGTGTCCGCCCACCAGGCCGGGCGAGAGTTTGATGAAGTTCCATTTTGAAGCGGCTGCCTCAATCACGTCGTGGGTGTCGATGCCCATCGCGTTGAAGATCTTGGCCAGCTCGTTCATGAAGGCGATGTTGATGTCACGCTGCGAGTTCTCGATGATCTTGGAGGCCTCTGCCACCCGGATGGAGCTGGCCTTGTGGGTGCCGTTCACCAGCACGCTGTTGTACAGCCCGTCCACAAAATCGGCAATCTCTGGTGTCGAGCCGGAGGTTACTTTCCGGATTTTCTCTACGGTATGCTCCTTATCGCCTGGGTTGATTCTTTCGGGCGAGTAGCCGGCGTAGAAGTCGCGGTTGAAGGTGAGGCCGGAAACTTTTTCCACTACCGGCAGGCACTCCTCTTCCGTCACCCCCGGATACACGGTCGATTCGTAAATCACAACATCTCCTTTGGAGATCACCTTTCCGACGGTCGTACTCGCCCCGATGAGTGGCGACAGGTCGGGATGGTTGTTGTGGTCCACGGGCGTGGGAACCGCTACGATATACACGTTGCAGTTGCGTATATCTTCCAGATTGTCTGTGCATTGGAAGCCGTTATCAAGGGCTTTTTTCAGCAGGTCGTCATCCACTTCGCGGGTGGAGTCGTG
>JAEEGI010002289.1_pt1 | contig 47266 bp, 45 predicted proteins | sample 8958751 | NCBI WGS metagenome assembly JAEEGI01 (sample SAMN16246545, study PRJNA631951) | gut metagenome | biome: gut microbiome; feature: rumen; material: KS-attached | host: Bos | place: Iran: Karaj | collected 2018-10
CTTCGAGAAGAGGATGATGTCGATGGCGATAACGGCAAGAATCAGGAACAGGGCAATGAAGCCGCTGATTTTAAAGCCTTTAAATTCGAATTCCTTGGTTTCCATAATTGAAATGATATTATAATGATATCACAAAGATATATAATATTTTTTTATTTCAAAATCTTTTTCTGTGTTTCTTTCAAGACCGTCTGCGCCCACGCAGCCAAACACAGAAAAAGATAACCAGTTTTTTATTTACCTTTGCAGTTCCTATGGCAAAGAAAGAAAAGAAGAGCACCGTTGAGATCCGCAACAAGAAGGCGGGGTTCGAGTATGAGTTTCTCGAAACCTTTACCGCGGGTATTGTGTTGAACGGTACGGAGATCAAGTCGATCCGGGCGGGGAAGGCCTCGCTGGTCGACAGTTGGTGCTATTTCGTGAATGGCGAACTCTATGTCAAAAATATGAACGTGGCTGAATACTGGTGGGGCTCCGCCTTCAGTCGCCAGGATCCCAAGCGCGACCGAAAACTCCTTCTCAACAGGAAGGAACTCCGCAAACTCGCCCGTGCCGTCAAGGAGAAAGGCCTCACGATCGTCGCCACCCGCCTTTTCATCGCCGAAAACGGCTATGCCAAACTCAACATCGCCCTGGCCCGCGGCAAGCGGGAGTTCGACAAGCGGGAGACCATCAAGGAAAAAGACCTGCGCCGCGATTCCGAGCGCGAATAAAAAAAGAAGCCCGCTTCCTGAGAAGCGGGCTTCTTTTTAGAATGGTAGGTCTTTACAATGTTTCAGTAGTCGGAATGAATTTTTCCCCCAGGTCACGGATATCGATTTCAGTGCTGTTATCGCCCTGTTTACTGGTGTATAGGGTAAAACTGTAATTGTAGTGATACACGTATTTCTTGGTAATCGGATTCAACGTGCGGTAGTCGGAGAAATTGATTGTGTAGACAAAGAAATACGTGTTTTCTCCGGTTTTGTTCGTGAACACCGAAGGACCCGTAGAGGCCGGGAGATCGGGCGAGTAAGCACACAGTGAATTCTGCTCGGCTTCGATGCGAAGCTGGATCGGGAAAACCGATGCGCTGAGACCTGCCGGCAACTCGACCGCGAAATCGACAGCTTTATCTACGCCGGTTTTACCCTCTGTGGCAGTAACCGTCACACTCAAAGGTTGTTTCTCCATCAGCGTGACAGTAATTTCACGATAGAGATACCTATGGGTGTTGCTAACACCCGGGTTACCGATTCGGCCACTGACGCGGATAATACTTCTCTTGATCGAAGTCGCATCGGTCGACCCCAAAGTGACTGTGATTGTACCATCACCCGGAGCGGAAAAGCCTGTGACGGCAGCATTAAAGCCTTCAGCCTCAAGCAATTCGACCTTGATGTCACAGATGTCGGTAGCTGATTCGGTATACGCATCACCGGTATCCAAGTTGGGAATGAACCAGTACATGGCAGCCACAGGCGAGCCTCCTTCTACTTCCTTCATCAGCAGTTGGGTAGTACCTGCGTCTGCACCCATAAATGTGTAGTCCATCACATCGACGTGGATCAAGGACTCTCCGTCGGAGAGATCCTTCAAACTGGCCGTTTCAAGGGAGGCGGAGATGTTGCCGAAGTAGGGGCCATCATAGGCGCCCCGCGCAGTCCCGGCACCTTCCTCTTGGAGATCTTCGATTTTCATACGGTAAACAATGTCACGATACATCGGAACATACTCACCTTCGTTGTCGATGACCTCGATTTTGTACCAGTAGGTACGGTCTGTGCGGGTTCCCGGGTTGTGGGCTGCATCGAATTCGATTTGCACCAAAATGGCGGTCTGCTTATCCGCTACCGAAGGAACGGGGCGTTCATACATATACAGGGCGCCACCACGGTTCCTATATTTCGTCGGATTAGTTTCAGGCTCGCCCGGGAAAGAATCATCGATCTCGGTTTCCGGCGGCATGACACCGGGATAGTGATCCGTCTCTTTCAATTGCTTATAAAGCAAACCTGTTTGTTCAGGATCATTCGTAAATCGATGGATTTGCAGATAACCGACCGGGAAACGATTGTTCTCGTCACGGGTGTAAGGGGCGACATACGCCATGTCCGGCACATTGATCAGCGTCCATTGCTTTACCTCGAAAGGAGAACCGTTAGTAATCAGATCGCTCGTGACGACCACTTTGGCAAAATTCCGGACCAGATGGACATTCGTGAAAGCGGTTGTAACGGCATTTGATGCTACCGGCCATCCAGTGCTGCCAATCGTCTCACCGGGATCAATTTTATTCAATACAATCTGCTGCCAATAGGAGCATTCACCATCTGTGGTGACCATCTGCTCCATAACGTTGTCGAGGTAGTTGGAAGTCGTCGGCTTGACAGACTCCGGAGGGTTGACAAGGATGTGGATCGTACGATTGTTTTCCGCAACGGGGAGCAGCGCCTTGAAGGTACCTTGATCCACATAACCGTTGCTATTTGTATGCATGGTCACTTCCAATGGTTCGATCCAGTTCTGGACGTAGCCATTACCAGGACCGTAAACGCACAGATAAATATTGAACTCATCGGCCGTGGGTCCCTCGCCCATCTGGGCTTTCGTATCAACTGCAACCGGTTCAGGGAACGTGACGGACATAGTCACTTCAACGAAATCGGCATCGCTGGAATCTTTTGTAAGCGAAAGATTGTCGCAGGAAACTACAAGGGCCAGAATACCAATAGCCAGAATATATTTTGCAAATGTCTTCATAGTGTTCTAAACTTAATAAGTGAACGTGCTACCAGTTTTATCATTAGGGCTTGCAAGATGTCCATTCGGCCAGTATTGCTCTTGGTCGTCCATCGGGTCATCTCCCCAGTACCAAAGGTCGTAGACGAAACGGTTAACGACAGTCGTGTTTTGGTCAGCCTCGTAGAACGTAACGTAGTCTCCTCCATCTGCGATTTTTACGTATCGTCCATCTGCACACCAATAAGTCGATCTATTCGCCCAAACAGCAGAAATAATGCCTTGCTGCTGACACCAGACCAGGAACATGATTTCAGCCTCGGTGGGCAGACGCCAGCGTCCGGCAGGATAACCAGCTTCCTGATAGGTAGCGGCACGCTTCCGGGCATTTTCATAACTAAGAGCCGCAGGCTGTCCGTTATAATACGAAGAGAGAAGGATGCGCGGGGCAATAGTTTGTCCGTTATTGGGATCATTGGATGTAATCTTAATCTTTTCCGGATTGGTCCAGGCTTTATACACGGCTGCGGAGGTGCCGACAGAAATGTCCGAATCGTTTGACGACCGCACGGTAGATGGCTTGTACAAATAAGCACCTTTATTTCCACTTCCGCTGACTTTTTTCAGTTCGTTGAAAATACTACCACCTTCTACACGCGGATCGCCCAGAATGAATTTTTTAGGTCCAATGGTTGCGCCGCCTTGCTTATAGGTATAGGTATTATTGTTCTCGTTGAAAGCAGAGACAGTAAGCTTGACCAGATACGGTGCTACGCCTCCACTTCTTTTGTAACCATCACTTACAACCCATCCGTAACGTCCTTCAGTAATGTTGCATTCGACACTGGGCGCATCTTGCCAAGAGCCGGTGCTCGCATAATTGTCAGTGCCTTGGAACCAATAGGAAGTATTGTTGTCGGAATTGGAAGCATGACTCTCGTAAGTTGTATTAGTCCATCTGTTATCATCGCTATGGTAGCGGACTACGCCGGGCTCGCATCGCTTGGTCGTAAACGGTACGCCCACAACAACGCCGGGTTTGCCGGGTACGTGAATGTTCGCTGTCGCTCTTCCGAAGTGCCCGTTCACAAAGAAATTGTCCGTCGCCATCGACTTAATTTCCAAGGCAGGATGTTGCGTGACTGTAACTGTTTCAGATGCTCCTGTTTCCAAATTCTTGATGACGAACTGGATGGTGCGTGCCGTGTAGATCTTGTTGAGCGAGTGCGTCAACTTCCAGGAATTACCTGTGCCGGGTACCAGACTATAAGTGTTCAGGTCTCGTGCAGCCACAGGAACGCTTGTGCTAGAACTGGAATGGAGTGTGACAGAAGTCTTATTGTCAGCTTCAGTATAGGTATATCTATACGCTTCTCCTGCACCTCCGCCATAGTAATAATACTCGATTTTGGAGAGATAGGCTTTCGTAGGAGAGCTGGAGTAGTACGGGACAGACACTTCTTCCTGGCTATAGAGCTCGAAATCTGTGACGGGCACGTTGAAGAACTTCGCGGGCTTTACGTGGCCGCCGCCGGTCCAGCCGCTGGTGAGCCAAGGCGTCACAACGTAAGATCCGTTGAGTTCTACGTATTCGTTCTCCGTATCGATGACGGACAGGTCGACCGTTACCTGATAGTACATATTGCGGTTGATTGTCCGCTTGTTATTTTCAGATTTTGGAAGAGCAACCTTATAATAGAAAGGTGTCGATCCGCGCAGGGTGCTTTGCCAAGGAATCTGGATCTTGAAGTACGGTTCGCCGTTTTCGGTATCATCCCATTCCTGGGGATAGGTGTACGCGGGATAGGAGGTGAACTGGTACGGGTCGCTTACATCGGCCGTGAGCGTATAAAGCGTCGGGTAGGTGAGGTACTCGTACGAATCCGCATCCTGGATTGTGCTGCGCTGGATCGGTTCTGCCGAAACGGTCGCAATGTTGTTGAGCGCGTTGACGAAATAGGCGTGCAGGTCTTTGAGGACCGGTGTCCAGACTTCCTGGCGAACTTCCCCGTGAGAGTCCGTATAGGTCATACTGCCCGGGACGGAATGCGCCACGTTGATGATCAGCTCAAGCTTGGAGGCGATACGGGTCAGTTCGATGGTGACTTCGCGTTCTTCCTCGATATCCCGAGGAGTGAGTTGCGTCATATAGGTCGCAGGATTTGTGCCGTCCGCTTTCTGATAGGAGTCCATCACAAGAGCGCTGCAGTAGGTCACTTTACCCGTTTCCTCCAGATCGCCGGTAATGGGATTGATTTCCGTTTCCTTTTCCGTTACGATCGGGTCATCGATCTCCAGGGCCAGCAAATCTGCCAGCGTCCAATCCACTTGGTGGTTGATGGATCCGGGATAGTTGGCCAGGATATAAACATAGGACGTGCCTGTGCGCAGTGCGCTGTATTCGCCGTTTTCACTGGTGTCGAGTTCCTCCTCGCTGCCGACGACCCTGTTGTGCATACCGCTGATCGGCACGCGGCCCAAGGCATCCTTGAAGAAGAAGAAATCAAAATGGTCGATGTTATTCTCAAATGCGAACGGGTCCGCTTTTGTTTCAGGTTCGCCGCAGTAAAGAGAGATTTTCAGCCCCTGGTTCTTGAGGCCAGGAGTGTCTTCGGGATAGCAGCCCGAGATGAGCAGGGCGGCCGCAAAGAAAGCCGCAAGTATGATGATGTGCTTTTTCATATTCTTCCGATTATTCAAGCGGGTCTTTGGTAACGAAGTAATGGTATCCGCGCATGTCGTAGAGCTGCGTCTCGGAATCGATGTTGTATACTTCGCCGTCGGTTGCCTTGACTGTTACATTGAACCAGAGCTTGCTGGTGGCGCTGGCCGTCGATTTGGGCGTTACGGTAAAGATGACCTTGGTAGGGAACCTCTTCGTTCCTTCGGTTCTGCCGATGGTACCGGTATTGCCCGTTGGAGTAGTGCCGTCTTCTTTAAAGTAGTTGATCACAAAGTCATCTACGTTGCCGGCAGGCGTAATCGTGTACTTGCCTCCGAAAGGAGACATGATGTCGAATGTCACCTTGGCGGTCGTCTCCGAGTTGGGGAGGACCCAGTACTGGCGATACGGCTTGCCCGCATCAGTATGGTGGAGATTATCATAAACATTCTTCACACCGGCTCCGGTGACGACGAACTGGCTGGCCTGCGGCAACTTGTCGGAGGTAGTCGTAATCGCTTTCCCTTCCCATTCCTTCGGTACGCCCTCCAAGGTAATCGTCTTGAATGTCCAGGAGTCGGGTTTGACGGCCAGACCCGTGATCACGAACTTGTGGCCTGCAGGGAAAGAAAGCCAACCGCTGTTCTGCGTCATACGGAGCATCTTGCTATAAGAGGTGCCGTTGTGGGTGTAGTTGACGCGGAAGCACAGGTGGTCGAGCGTGCAGGGCAGCGTGAAGAGGGTAAAATAAACCTCGGTAGTTGCAGAGATGGGCGCGTTGTTGAGATTGACCTTGAGCGATTTGCTTGCAGACTTAAAAGAGAGTGCGCTGTTGGGGAGATAGTGGGAATCGTAGGAATCGCTCCCATCGGGCGTCACCGCGTTCAGGTCATAGTAGCAATAACCCGTGAGGTACATGTTGTCGCCGGTGTAGGAAGGATCGATGGAAAGCTCGACCGACTGGACGACCAGCGCCGCATCTGCGCTTTTGAGATGGAACGCAAAGGCGTTGAAAGTGGGGTAGAAATCGAGTTCAACGTCGTTGCCGCTCGGCACGGTTCTCATAGCCAGCAGCGGCATCTGCGACACTTTGGCCGAATCGCCATCCTGAATGCCGGGCGTTGCGTCACCATTGCCACCAGGGACAAAAGGCACGAAGCAGAGTTCGCCCGAGGCATTGGAAGTAACGTCTGTCGTATGAGGGTATGCTCCATAAAAAACACCGTCGCTCGTTCCGGACCAGGAAAGGCCGTTTGCACCGACATTCTTAAGGGTCGCTACGCTCTTATGTCCGGAAGTGGTAATTCCGTTAATCTTGTAATCGGCATACGCGGGGCTCGTCGTAAAGGCCGGATCACCGGTATGGGGGGTTGCGGTACCCGTGGAACCGGCGTTCTCGGGGAGACTGGCGTTCTCGACATGGGCGTCCGGAGAGTAGATGCGGATTACGTCGGCATTGGCGCCTCCGTTCCAATTGATAAGCTGGTAGCCGCTGTTGAACCCGCCATAGTTCGTCTTGGTCAAGGGGGTCATACGGGCTGCTGCCGAGAATTTTACTTTTCGGCCGTGTTCTTCTTCGGTGTTGAGGGTGGGGTCGCAGCCCGCCAGGACCATCATCGTGGCGGCGAGCAGGAGGATCGGGAATAATACTTTGTTCCTCATGACTTAGTCCTCCCAAGTGTGGTTAAATGAATCGTCGCTGAAGTCGTAGGTGTCGACCTTCTGTCCCACGGACGTGACGTTCGCTTTTTCTACGATCGATCCCGCGAGAAGAGCCTCCTGCGGGGCGTAGTCCACCAGTCGCAAAATGGTTGGTGCCGAATAAAATTTCTTTGTACCCATCGTGTACATGCTCTTTATTATTTGTTTTTTCGAATTTGCATGCTTGTTATAGCCCTTTGCGAGGGATATATGACTCGCAAAGATACACCTCTTCTTAATAACTACAAAAAAAAAATGAAAAAAATAACTCCTTATGAATCTGCCAACTGCAGCCAGGACTTGGGAATCTGGGCCCGGGCATAGAGAACGCCCATAAGTTCCACGGCGACATACCATTTTCCCGCGTCCCCGACAATTCGGCCCATGACGCCTGTGAGGGGGCCTTTGACCACTTGGACGGGGGCTCCGAGGGTGAGCGGACGCTCGGTCGTAACCTCTTCGAGAGAGAGGTCGAAAACGCGCCGGAAGTCGTCCATTTCACAGTCGGGGACGACCATCAGCCGGTGCGTGGCGTGGTCGAGCATGTAGTCGGCCTGGACGCCACGGAAATGGATGAGGTCGAGCGCGTCTTTTTTTGTGGCCCGCACGAAACCCAGGCAGTTGACCAGGGGTTTTTCTACGGTGCGGCCCCGGGATCCGCGCGTTCTCTGTGTCGGAATGAAATGCTCGACGCCCAATGCGAGCAACCGGTCGCGGACGCGCAACTCGCGCCCGTGCGTCATGCGGAGCACATACCAGCAAAGAGGTTCTTCCGCCATCAGAAGCGCTTGCCAGCCACGATGCGCAGGAAGGTCAGGCCGAGGACGCGGATATCCGTCCAGACGGAACGGGTGCGCAGATAGTAAAGATCCATGTCGAGACGGGTGAGCATCTTCTCGAGCGTGGAGGTGTAGCCGTTGTAGAGGGTGGCGTAGGAGGTGATGCCGGGGCGCATCTGGTAGAGGAAGCGGTAGCGGGGATTCCGCTCCATGATCCGGTCGATGTAGTACGCGCGTTCCGGGCGGTAGCCGATGAACGACATGTCTCCCTTGAATACGTTCCAGAGTTGCGGCAGCTCATCGAGGTGGTGTGACCGCAGGAAGCGGCCTACGCGCGTGAGGCGCGGGTCCTCCTCGCCTTCGGCGAGTTCGGGGACGCCCGCCGCTTCGGCGTCGGTGCGCATGGTGCGGAATTTATAGATTTTGAACGGTTTGCCGTGCAGGCCAATGCGCTCCTGTGCATAAATCACGGGGCCGCCGTCGCCCAATTTGACGGCGATGGCGCAAATGAGTGCCAGCGGCGCGAAAACGATGATCAGGACGCCTGACACTATGAGATCGAACGCGTGCTTGATCAAGTGGCCGGCGACAGACATGGCATCGGCATGGAATTCCTGGGTGTCGTCAGCGTTGGCCTCACTGCGTGAGGCGGACGGTCCTTCGTCTTCGTCGGCCATCCGGTCTTTCGGGAAGAAGATGCAGTCGATGCCGCCCAGGCGCCACTGCAACTGGTCGATATCGTGGTTGTTTTCCATATAGCAGACCAGCCTGTCGGCTATTACGCGGCCAGCCATACCGCGGTCGCGCGTGGTCAGGGCGACAACGTTATACAGGCCTGTGCTTTCCAGTTCAGCGGCCAGACGGAGCGACGATTCGCCGGTTCCAACGACCAGGGCGGTCTTGCGTTGCGCGGAGTCCTGCACGCGGACCGGCTCCCGGGCTAACTGTCGCGCCGCATAGCGGCTGGCGATCAGGAAAAATGAGGTCAGGAGAAAATCTGACAGGACGGCCATTACGGCATAGGCGGAAGAAGGAAGGCGAAGCCAGCCAATCAGAAGGACGAAGCCCAACAGCAAATCCTTGATGCCGGCCGCCAGGACGAGCCGGGCAGAAGAGCGCGCCGTGAAGTACCGGCGCACGTCACGCCAGGAACGGGTGATGGTGAAGGCCAGCACCACGGCGACAAGGGCATACGCTTCCCACTTGAATAGCAGGGTGCTGAACCCGGGAATCGGGTCGCTCAGCCAGCGTACCAACAGAATGGCCAGCAGGGAGGCGACCGCCGACAACACCACGTCCTCGACGACAATTACGCCGATGCTTCCGTATTTTTGTCCGACTTCTTTTTTCATGACTACAGGGGGTGCAAAGGTAAATATTTTTGCAACAATAAAAAAATATGCCATTATAAGTCGCACTGAATTATTATTTTATTACCTTCGGGAGCCGAAGAATATGCTGTCGATATGCGGACAAATACCAGGCTTGTTTACATCCTCGCAGGTTTCGTACTTGCTCTGACTGTCCTTGGATGCCAGTCAAGAGGAGAAAAAGCGGACAAGGTTATGGCCAACAAAGAAGAATTCAACAGGCTCCTGCGTGCCACCGGGCGACCCGGGATCGAGTCGGTCATCAGCCATCTGGACTCAACGGATTTTTACACGCGGCCGGCCGGCAATCATCATACTGAAGAGGGTGGACTAGTACAGCACTCATTGGAGGTCTATCGGATCATGCGGCTGATTACCTGGACCAAACCATCCGAGAGTATCGTCCTGACGGCCCTTTTACACGATATGGGTAAAATCGATACCGGCGGCTGGCATCCGTGGCGGTCTGTCAGGCATCTGCGCGAGTGGGGCTTCCAGTTGACCGAAGATGAGGGCTATGCCATCTTCTATCATCATAAAGCGGGTTGGCGGTATTATATAAGGACGCTTCGGCGGAACCTTACGATTGCCGATGCGATCAGTACCGGATGGTGGAGGATCCGGCACAAACTCCATTTAGTGTAGATTTCCGCGGATGAGTCCCCAGATGGTGGCGACGGTCTCTCTCGGCGCATAGCGGAGCGAGAAGGGGAGGCGGTGGAGGAAGCGGGAGAAAGTGTTGCGCTTGCGCTTGCGGTCGTCAGCCAGCAGAGCGCCGGTGCGGGCTTTTGCGTGGTGGCCGAAATTGCCGCCTTCGAGGATGATGCGCAGCAGGGGCTCGGAAGGAACCCGTTCATCGGCGAAGAGTGTCTCGGAGAGACCGAGATATTCGGCCAGGAAAGAGAAGAGGAGTCGGTTCCATCGCAGCGTGCCGGTTTGGCGGAAGATTTCCAGCATTTCCTTCGGATTGATTGACGGGGCGAGAGCCTGCCAGGCAACGGCCAGGTCACAGCATTGGCGGAGGCCGACGCCCGGACCTATGGCGTGCTTGAGGATGTGGCTGGAAAGGAGAAGGATTGTAGCCTCGGGCGTGCCGACAGCCGGTAATTTGCGGTCGGCGCAGTGGAGATCGAAGTAACGGTCGTGGATGTCGATATCAATCCCGCCACGGCGGATATGGCGGGTTCCGTCGGGAGCCGCTTCACCGCCAAGCAGATTCAGAGCGCGGGAATACTCTTCCGGAGAAAAAAACAGGTCGACGTCACCTGAATAACGAAGCTCGGGATGCGCGTAGTAGGCTGCGACGGACAGGCCCTTCATCACCACGGGATGGAGACCGGCTTTCGCGCACTCTGAGCAAAGCTGATCCGTGACGGCGGTTTTGACCTGGTTTTCCCGGGTGAGACCGCCGGCCACCGACATCAGGCCAAGGACCCAATCTCCTGGAATCCGGAAGTCGGCCGGCAGATGCGTGATCGCCCGGTAGAGCAGACCTGAAACGGTCTGTCGCCGGGCGATCTCGACAAGCGCAGCCCACTCGGCTTCGCCGAGGGCTGCCGCCGCCGCCAGTTCGCTGTCCGTGAGCGGACGTTCCCACAACCCGCTCCGCAACAGCGCAAAAAAGAGGGAGTTCATCGCCCGAACAGCCGGAAACGACGCCGGCGCTGGGCCTTGTGCTTCTCTTCCCGAATGCCGGTGATCATTTCGTGGATCAAGCCCCAGTCGGGCAGGCCGCCAATATTGCGGTCGTCGATGTACACGTCGGCCACAACCTTGCAGGACTTGCCCGCCTTGTTGGTAAACAGTGCCCCAGGAGGATAATTGCTGTTGACGGCATAAAACTCCAGTCCGCGATCCTTGCAAAATTTGAGCGCTTCGTCGAGCAGCTCCCCGTCGCGGGAGGTCCACAAGATCAACTTGTGGCCTTCCTCCGCGAGGGTTTTGAGCGTCTCGATGGCAAAGGGAAGTTCCTTACCGATTGCCGGATACTTATGCTCGACGATGGTACCGTCGAAATCAACTGCAATAGTCATCGGCTACTTACTTGACTTATGCCGGCGATGGTGTTTCTTGCGGCTTTCCGAATCCTCTCCATAGCCGTAACCATAGCCGTAACCATAACCGTAGCCATAACCGTAGCCGTAGCCGTAACCATAGAGGCCGCGATACTCGGTGCCGTTGAGCACGATGCACGGGTTATGGAGTTTCTTCTGCTCGTAGAGCGTGTCGAGCGCCGGCATATTGCGACGGTCGATCTGTCCGCTGCGGATGATGAACATATTCATATCCACTATATTCTGGATCACCAGCATATCCGCCACGGCCGTGTAGGGCACACCGTCGAGCAAGACGAAATCATATTTCTGACGGAGTTCATCGACCAGGGCTGCGAAGCGCTGGCGGCTCAGCAGTTCTGCCGGGTTCGGCGGAATGTGTCCGGCCGGGATAAGGTCCACGCCGTCAAGCACGTCCTTTTGGAGAATGTCGTCGAGCACCAGCGTCTCGTCATTGAGGTAGTTGCTCAGGCCAACGGTGCTGTGTTTGAGGCCGAACTTGCCGGAAACCGTACGCTTGCGAAGGTCGATGTCAATCAGCACCACTTTCTTCTTGGCGTCGGCAAGGCACGCAGCCAGGTTGACGGTCACGAAGGTCTTGCCGGCTGAAGCGTTGAACGAGGTGGAAGCAACGACTGCGTGGTCGCAGCCTTCCGGTTTCATAAAGTTGAGGTTCGTGGCCATCAGACGCATCGACTCGGTAAGCGTCTTATTGCCTGAATGTCCGTAAGCTGTGTATTTGGGATCTTCCTTCTCACCGCGCTTCTTCTTTTTAGCCTTGACTTTCGGAAGTTCCGACAGGAAAGGAACGGTGCAATTCACGTCTTCCAGATCTTTCCGGCTGCGAATTTTCTGGTCGATGAATATGCGGGAGATGAGAATAACAGCGGGAATCAGAAGTCCGATAAGGATGGCCGTCAGCAACATCTTGTTGCGGGACGGATAAATAGGCCTTGTGGAACCGGCGGCACTGTCGATCATGCGTGCGTTGTTGTCCACCATCGACTGGGTAAGCGCGTTCTCTTCGCGTTTGTTGAGCAGGTAGAGATACAGGCTCTCCTTGATTTTCTGCTGTCGCTCGATGGACAGGAGCTGACGGGCTTTCGACGGCATGGCCGTGAACTTACGCAATGACTCGCGCTCGAGTTCGCCCAGGTCGCCGCGGCGGACTTCGAGGGAGGTCAGCAGGTTGTTGATGGAACCCAGGATGTTCTGGCGCAGTGGCAGGAGCGTTCCTTCTACCTGCTTGACGGCCGGACTCTCCGCACTGGAGGCGTCGAGCAGACGCTCGCGTTGCAGGATCAGGGTGTTGTACTGCGTAATCTCGTTGCTGATGCGGGCATCGTCGAGGCCTGTGTTGACCGGAATCGGTTCATAGGATTCGAAGGAGTTTGTGATATAGTCACGCAGATACTCGGCCAGTTTGATCTGGGTCTCGACCTTTACGATTTCGTCGTTGTATCCCTTGTTTTCGTTCAGGTATTGGGTCGTGGCCTGGTCCACGTTCATAATGCGCTCAGACGTCTTGAAGCGGGCGATTTCGTCTTCCACACCGCCGAGTTCCTGCTGGATGATGAGCAGACGCTCGTTGATGAATTGGGCCGTGTTGACGGCGATGCGGTTCTTTTCGCGGATGGCGTCTTCGTTGTATTTGTCAATCAGGGTGTTGAGTATGTCATTGGCGCGCCATACCGAGTAATCCTGCATGGAAAGCTGGAGGATGGTACCGTCGCTTTGGTTAACCTTCAATCGTGAAAGGAAGGCATTGGCCGCATTTGCGACAGAATACTTCGTGATGATCACCGGCTTGCCAGCTCCTTCGCCGTTATAATACGGGGTAGCAGTAAAATAAACGTGGGCGCCATAAACAGAGATGGTGTCGCCAAGCGCTACCGTGGCAGAACGGCCGTCGGAGAGCTGAACCTGGATTTTTTCCGGATTGACAGTAGTCACTGTCAGCTGGAAGGCTTCTGGCGTCCCCTCCTCGCGAAGGATTTTCATCTTGACCGGAGACAGGTTGTAGAGTTCCACATCGCGAAGTTTGATGTGCAAGGTATAATTGATATCGGCATCAATGGCTTCGACGACCTGCTGCATCAGTTGTTTGGACCGCAACTGCAGAATCTCATTGGTCATGTTGATGCGGTTGATCTGGCTGCTGTAAACGGTCATACTGGCCGTAGTCCGGGCGCTGCTCGGGTCTTTGATGATGACGGTGGCGTCGCTTCTGTAAGTGAAGGGCGTCTGAGCGTACTTGTAGTAGGCGTAGCCGCCGCAAAGGGCCGCGCAAAGCACGAACCAGTACCAATGGCTCAACAGGTACAAAAACAAGTCGACCAGATTGACGCGGTTGTTTGTATTGTTATTCTGCATAGTGGATGACTTACTTTGTTAATGCCAGATAAGACAGGATAAGGCTCGCAAAACCGGTAATGGTTCCAACGAAACCGATAAATGCATTAGCCGGCTGACTGAGTCGGTAAAGTTTCGGTTTATAGTAGATGACATCATTCTGCTGAAGATAAAAAACCGGCGAGTCAAAGAGCGCATTTTTCTGCAGGTTCACGGAATAAGCAGTTCGGACGCCATTCTCGGTCCGGATGACTGTTACCTCTTTGATGTTGATCTGTTCGTTGGAACCGCCACGAATGCGGGCAATGGCTTGGAGCAAGTTGAAACTATGCCCTTGAATCTGCATCACACCGCCGCCTGTACCACCGATAAACGTAATCTGGAAATTGTCCAGTTCCGCATTGACAACCGGTTGTCTGATGTAACCACGGGAAATAATCTCATCGGCAATCAGTTGCTCAATCTCCTTGAGCGTCATCCCTTCCACGTGAAGTTTGCCTAAGACGGGAAAATCGATGTTTCCTTCCCGGTCGACCACATAGGTGAGCATAGGTTGCTTGGCCGTTTGGTTTGCCAAATCGGTGAGGGTAAGCATCGTGTTGAATGGGGCTGAAAGCTCGGCATTTTCACTAAGCACCTGGATGCTCAGCCGGTCTTCTTTCTGCATCTTCAGCTCCGGAGCCGGGCGGGCAGGATAGTCCTTGTTGTACTCCATGTCTAGCAGGTAGCCCAGAGTTCTGGGCGTGGTGCAACTGACAGCCGAAAGGACCAGCAGCAAAAGCAGCGGCCGGAAGAAACGGTTAACGTGTTTCATATAGGTTTTCGATATTGATGATCATTTGTTTACGGGTGAAACAATTCAAAAAGCGAAGATACGCACTTTCTCCGTATTTTTCAGTATTTTCCGCAACTTCTTGAATGGCGGAGGCATATTCTTCGGGTTTTCCGGGCGTCACGTTGCGTCCGGACACCCCGTCTTCGTTGACCCACGACACGCCCGACTGGGGAATTCGGGTGGCTACCACGGGCTTGTGGCAGCTCATGGCCTCGATCTGGACGATACCGAAAGCCTCGGTTTTCATCGTGCTGGTAAGCACGAAGCAATCGCAGGCGCCGAACCAGACGGGCAGGTCCTCATCGGGCACGTAGCCGATCAGGCTGACGCGGTTCTGGAGATTCAATTGCTGGATTTGCGCTTCCAACTGTTCTCGCAGCGGCCCGGTTCCTCCGATGACGAGGCGATATTCTTCGGGCAGCAAAGCCATGGCCTCGATCAGGTAGGGATAACCCTTGTAGGGGACCAGACGGCCGACGCTCAGAATCAGTTTCTGGTCCGGGACTCGGGCGCGGAACTCGGCTACCCGTTCCGGATCGGGCTGCAACCCGTCGATGCCGATGGGGACATAGGTGCATTTGTCTTGCGCGTGGGCCAGATGCGGTGATTCGCGCACATAAACAGGCGTCGTACCCACAATCTTTTCCGCGCGGCGGATCAGCCAGTTCTGCAGCGGCTTGTAGAAAAACAGGAAAAAGCGTTGTGAGAGGATATCGCTGTGCCAGTGCAGGATCACACGACCCCGATAACCGCTCAGACGCAAAGCCAGGGCCGCCATCGGGTCTGGGTGGTGGATGTGGATGATGTCGTATTCGGCGGCGTGTTTCCGCAGCCAGCCGATCATCTTCGGAGCAATCATTGTCCCGGCCGCTTTCAGCAAGGTCGGCACCACGATGATCCGTCCGTGCGCATTGAGCGGGATGACCTGTGTCTCTTTCTGGCCGTCGAAACTGGCGCAGAGCATGTCGCAGTCCACGCCCCGGGCGGAGAGACCTTCCGTGAGCATCTCCATCACCTTTTCCACGCCGCCGCGGATGGGGTAGAACTTACCGAGTTGCAAGACTTTCATACATAAGCTCTTTCAGTTTCCGTGCGTCAGTAGCAGGGAAGAATTCCCCGCGGCCATCGCTGGTTTCGTGGGCATAGGGCAGGTCGGCGAGCAGCATGCGACCGCCGTTCAGCAATAAATACTCCGTGATGGGCAGGCCCCAGGTTTCGACCCGGGAAGGGAAGACGAAGCAGAAGGCCGCCTTGTAGTAGCCAAACAGTTTTTCTTTGGGCATCAGGCCCCTGAATTCGATGGAAGAAACGTCTCCCCAATTCTTTTTGACCCAGCGGGCGTAGCGGTTTTCCGTGCCCGCAATCGTGAGTACAACCTTGAATTGTCCGGTTCCCACTTCGCGCTCCAGCAGGCGGGTCGCTTCGCACAAGGTCTCGAAATTCTTGTGGCAGTCGGCCGTGGAGACATACAGGAACAGGGGAACTTCAGAAACAATCGTTTCCGGCACGATGCCTTCGACCGACACTTTCGGGGGGATGACCCGGATTTTTTCTTTCGGGAACCCCGTGATCCGGCTCAGTCCGTCGCGGAACCATTCCTGCTGTACGATCAGGCAATCGTTGCGGTGGACGTTGATGCGGTAGGCAAAGCGCGTGAACATCGCAAAGAGCGGAATCTTCGGATCCATCACCAGGTCGCGCAGTTTCCATTTCAGGAAAGGGAACGAAGTGTGGCAGTAGACTTCCCGGAGCCGGGCTTTCACGCGTGGCGTGGTGTCGTGCATCGAGAGCCAGGTATCGATTTCCTGCCCTTCCTGCCGTTCGATGTCGCGGCTGACGCGGTGCATCGTCACATATTCACACCAGAGCCGCCGGCCCCACCCCTTGATGGTATCGGGAAACTCCAGATACTCGATGCCCGGGTAGTCGCAAAGCTTCCGGTCATGGACAAGCGCGTAGACTTTCAGCCCTTCCTGGCGCGAGAGGTACTGCAGACATTCCCGGAGAATTGTCAGCGTACCGCCCTTTCGGATATTGACGGCAGAGACTACGATAACTCGTGGAAGAGTTTCTCCCATAAGGCCATGATTCGTTCTTTGTCGTATTTTTCAGAATTCCGGAAGGCCGCCGCGCCCATTTTGCGCCGCAGCGCTTCGTCATCCATCAAGCGCTTCATGCCGGCCGCCAGGGCGGCGATGTCGCCTTCAGGGATAAGCAATCCGTCCGCGCCGTCGGTGAGTACGTCGCGCGGCCCGCATTTGCAGGCAAACGAGACGATAGGCAACCCGGCCGCCTGGGCTTCCAGCAGTGCCATGGGCAAGCCTTCGTAGCGGGAGCTCATCACCAGGAAAGCTGCGTTGCGGTATTCTTCAATTATTTGGCTTGACGGTCCGGTAACCACATTGTCCGTAACGTCTTCCAGCGGGTCGCCGCTTCCGGCGATCCGGAGGGTCCAACCCTGCGTATCGATCATTTTCCAAGCCTTAAGCAGTAAGTCAAATCCTTTCTGGTAGCAATACCTGCCGACGGCCAGAATGGTGTGGTTTTGCAGAGGAGCCGGTTCCTGCAGGGTGAAAGTTCTGGGATTGGAGATCACACGGAGGTTCGAAAGCCCGGGCCAATAGCCCTTGTCTTCCTCCGTGAGCACGACGAATCGGTCGTAGCTGGCCGCCAGGCGCACATCGTTCCGGCTGCGAAGACGGTCGACAAGGCTCCAGAGCCCTCTGCGGCCGTATTGGAGACGCTTGAAGCGGGAAAAATGCACTTCCAGGACCTTCCGGCTGCCGTCGTGGATTTTCGGCAACAAGTTTACCTCATTGCAGAACATCGAGACGGTAATGTCGGGCTTGATCTCCGCCAGTTTCTTGGCGAGACGCCGGCGGTGCCGAGACTGCTTGACCGGGTAGTGGACCAGTTTGTCGAGCAGCGAACCCCCGTTATTGCTCTCGTAGTTGATGCCCAGATCGTATCGTCTGATGCGCGGATCCAGCGGAAAAGCCTCCGCCTGCCCCTGCTGATCGGTGGTCAGAATGGTCAGTTCGTGGCCGTGGGCGACCAGCCAGTTCGCCTTGTCGGCCAGCACGCGTTCCATCCCGGCCGCCCGGTAGAATCCGTTGATGCAGTAGACGATTTTCACGGGAGAGGGGGCGTTTCAGCGGCAGGTGCGGTTTCTTCCGGAGTTTCCTGCAAGGCGGCGGCTCCAAGAAACATACAGAAGAAGAGGAAAATGTCGGTCGAAACTTTGGCCCAGACGGCCAAGCAGACGGCTAATCCCATCATAAACACTCCTGCGTAAGGTTTGAACTGATCGGCGCAAACGTAAGCCGAGTAGACCATCACCGCCATGATCCATACAAGGCCTAAAATACCGAAATAGAAAATGAATCGCAGGTAGCCGATATCGGTACCCATATAAAAACCACGATCTGTCGAATCTCCCATATAATTCGGGTCATTACGGGAATTCTCAAAATATCCGTCCCCGATAACCCAGGTCCGTAATTCTTCCGGCCAGACGATCATCGACTCCAGTCGACTGGTCGAGTCGGTCGACCATTCCCCCGTTTCTACCCAGGCAAAGAATCCTTCGAATCCGAATCGGAACAATTCCTGAACCTCGGGGAATGCGTTGTAGACCATAATGCTGGCAATGACCAGAACGGCAATTGTACTGAGAATCGCGAAACCTTTTCCGGATTCTCGTTGTTTTCGTTCTTTTGAAGGCAGAATGAATGGTCCAAAAATCATCCAGGCAATGCCGATTATGTCACCGACAATAGTTGTACGTGCAATCATATTGCCGATGATGGTAATGACGACAAACGAAAAGACATAGAAGACAGTCATTCCGATAGAGACGCGCTTGGGAGAAGATGTTAACAGGAAAGCGATGGCTACAAGAACGGCTGCAAAACGTGAACCGGCGACATCCAAGGAGGCGCCGATGCCATAAAGCCGGTGGACGTCTTTCAAAAAGTCTTGCGCCTGTTGGATGTATCGGTCTACGAATTCCTGAAAGGGCGGTATGAATTCAATGAGCATCGCGCTGACACATTGGAACAGACAGACACCGATCAGGTAATGGACAACCAAAGGCACATCAATCCGGCCGTGGACACTCCGGATAATGTAACAGGCGGCAAAAGCACCACTCAACCAGATGGCTGCGGATCGGATATAAGTGACGTAGGTCATATCCGGCGTTTGGTTGTACGTGATGGAAATCAACGACATGATGGAGACCATGCCGCTGATCATCATTAAGAAGATGAATTGCTGAGGGACGGAGAAATCGCGTTTGCGAATCATCTCAATAATGATGAATACCAGTCCTATCGCCGCCATCAGGTTTTTCGTGTTAGTGGGCAAGAACACGAATTTGACCGGGAAAAAATAGAAACTGGTAATCAGTACGGTAAATATAATTTTCAGGAGCTTGATCATCGGCGGTAACGGAGTCCGTAATAAAGTTTATTGATGAGGAATGAGTAAAATCGTACCAGAAAGAAGAGACCGGCGGCGGCCCATTGCTGCACCAGACGGGTACGCCAGGGTTGAAGTGTATTCTGTTTGATATAGCGGTTCGCTTCCGGATACCACTGCTTCCATAACCGTAGTTGTTGGCGGTCTTCCGAGAAGAGGAAAGGAAGCTTGAGGTTTAACTTGAAAAAGCCCAGATATTTTTCCTTTTCGCTCACATTCCAGTCTGCGAGTCCGGCAAACGTGCGGTCCGCATTGAAACGGATATCGTCGAGGTGCCTTTGCGAGAAAGTGTTGGAGAAGGCGTTGGCATTGAGCTTCACGTAGTGATAGAGAGGCTTGGCAACATGCGCCGAACGGGTGGCGTGCGTTGCGAGCAGGATCATGGTCATGTCTTCACCCATGCCGTGACCGGCCGGGAACACGATGCCGCTTTCGCTGTACAACCTTCGGGCGACAAGTTTGTTCCACACATTGTATTTCATCAGGCCGGCCAGGAACCCTTCCTTGACCATTTGCTCCGGGTCAGTATAGGAGGGGTTTGTCATTTCGCGCCGTGATGTGCCAAAATCCAGATAGAAATCGCAATAAACGAAATCAGCCTGTTCGGTCGTGGCCGCTTTATACATATCTTCGAGCATCGTGGGCTCCAAGTAGTCATCGGAGTCGCAATGATAGATAAACTCACCGCGAGCCTCGCCTAAACCTGTGTTTCTTGCGGCCGGCAGGCCCTGGTTCTGCTCGTGGGTCAAAATCCGTACATCCCGATTATACTCAGCTGATACGTGCTCGATGACGGCGCGGCTCCCATCCGGTGAAGCGTCATCCACAAAGATGAACTCCACATCCGCCAGCGTCTGCTCCAGCAGCGATCGGGTGCACCGTTCGACGAACGGTTCAACCCTGAAGAAAGGGATTATTACGGAAATTTTCACTTTCCACAGGTTGGATTAAGGTGAAAGACGTTAGAGTGGTTCAGATAGGCTTCCTGTACTTGCGCCATGCCGAGGTTCTCCTTCTTGGAAATCTTGGAGTATGATCGGCCGTCGGCGAGAATGGCCGAAACGAATTCTTTTATCTCATAACGCAGACCTTCTCCGGCAAAAGGATAAAAATATTTTTTGTTTTGATTCGGGTCTTCGTAACGGATCTCGTAGTAATCGGTCTTCCACCACGGAGCGGGGATGTAGGCATAGCCTTTTGTTCCGGAGATGACCAGGTTTCCTTCCGACTTGGTGCCCAGTCCGAGTTGGAACAAGGCCACGGCCGAATCGTAGCGGAACAAAGCCTTCGTATAGACGTCAACGCCGTTATCGATCTTTGTGTAGAAGTTGAGGTCGCGGTAGTCAGTGCCCAACAACTTGAAAATGGGCAGCAGCGGAAAACAGGCTTGCTCGTTCATTCGACCGCTGATGGACGCACTGACTTCTACGACTTCTCCGATCGCCCCCGACTTAAGCAGGGTTACCAAGTGACCGAAGGCGGGGCAGTAGGCGGTCTTCAAGGCTACCATCAGGACCAGGTTCTTGCTTTCGGCGATTTCATAGAGTTCCTGCGCCTCGGAAAGCTTGAATACAAAAGGCGTTTCGCAGAGGACGTGCTTTCCGGCTTCCAATGCCGACTTGACGTATTCGTAGTGTGTGGAGGCTGCGGATGCAATATAGACGGCGGAGCAGTTCTGATAAAGTTCGTCGAGAGAACCGGCCGCTACAGGAATCGCAAATGTCCGGCAGAATTCCGAGCAAGCTTTCGGATCCTGATCAAAAGCTGCCGCGATGGGGATGCTGTTGACGAACTTCGATTCCGGGATGAACCGTCCGGCGATGTCCCCCGTGCCGATAATGCCCAGTGAAATGGCGGGTCTTCCTTCGCGGAGAATCGTGCTGGAAATGCCCTCCGTCCGGGGGAGATAAACGACCTGGCAGTATTCTTTCAAGTAATCGAAATAGCCGGTCCAGTCCGAACCGATGGCAAAAATGTCCACCCCGTATTTCTGAATGTCGTCAATCTTCTGCCCTTTGTATTCCTCGATGATGATCTGATCGGCAAGTCCGGTATTGCGGACGGCTTCGATCCGGTCCATCATGTTGTCACAGGTATTCATCTTGCCTCGTGCCAGGTCGAAATTGTCAGTCGTAACGCCGACGATTAACCAGTCGCCAAGGTCCTTGGCGCGCTTGAGCAGATTATAGTGACCTTGATGGAACAGGTCGAACGTACCGTAGGTAATGACTTTTTTCATGGTTTATGAAGTCTCATTCTTCCATAAAGGATTGGGAGATATCGTTTAAAAAAAAGATTGATGGGGACAAAGGCCAGCAGAGTCAAGAGAGCCAGGAAATATAGATCGAATCCGCATTCTGTATTCCATAAAGCAGAACGTATATTCTTCAGCCAGGTCATAAGCATAACGTGCAAACCCAGAATAATGATAGTCCCCTGTCCCAACGAGTCGATGATGATGTTTCCGCCAATAAGTGTTTCCCCAATTTTTGAAAGGAAAAGCAAAAAATAGAAACCGACAGTTCCTCCCAGCAAACATAATGACAAAAAGTCTCCATAACTGCACATATAAAGGTAGACCAAACCGTTCACCTTCCCGCAAATCAAGATGATGATGATTGAAACAAGAAAAAGGAGGGACGTCTTGGCGTTGAGCGGGAATGAACTTATCCTTTCTTTGAATGGAGTCAGGAGAAAACCGATCGAAAAGAAAGGGAATGCCAATAAAACATTGACGATAGAATTAAACTGAAGATAGGGAGAAACTTCATGATGGTTGTAAATCACACAGCCTATCAGGAATACTGTGTTGACCAGGGCAAGCACGGTTTTTTGAACGTAAGCCGGAAGAGAGCAGATAAGTTGCATCAACAGTCGGGAGACGATAAGCGTGTAGACAAACCATAGGGCGCCTAATCCGCCATAGGCATAATTCTGACCCTGATATCCAACCAGGGAACGGAGAATGACTTTGCCGACAGGTATGAGTCCCCAGTCGTTAACGATGGCCCGATACACCAGATTAATGAGCAACAGGGCCATCATAGGAATGAACAAATTCCAGAATGTTTTTTTCAAGTGGTCGCTCCAGGGTTCTTTTTTGAACAAAAAACCGGACAGGATAAAAAACGAAGGGACACTGAAAACATAGATAAATTTGTTTCCCGGGACAGAAAGATGTCCGGCGATAATCAGAAACATCGCCAGGAATTTCATCCAGTCAATCCACAGGATACGCGTTTTATTCATCGGGATAACCTCTCTCTTCGCTCCTTCAAGATTTGTTTCAAGTGATAAACCGTAACGTCAGGGTATTTGATCCGTGTGTAGACAGATTTCCAAATGGATTTAATAACCATTTTCCAGTCCTTCTCCTTCCGGGCATAAGCGTAGGCCAGCCTGTAATGGGTCATGGCCATGGAAACGGTGGATTTTTTGTATTCTTTCCCGAAGACTTTGTAGATTTCTACGCGATGGTCACCCATGGCCATCCTTCTTCTCGAATCCATGCTAAGCATAAAGCCCGATGGAAGTCTTCTGTAGACGCTGAATATGTCGGAAAGTCCGTGAACCTTTCCCATCGAGGCACAGGTTAGCCATAAGGGAAGATCCCCTGTAATGATTTTGCGATCGGCAATATATTGTCTGAACAAATCGCTTTCGATTACCTGTTTTCTGAACAGGACGGTAGCTGTCGAAATGAACCAACCCTGAGTCAGCTCAGCGGGAGCATAGTCCCTGTCGGTAATGTCGGAGAATACTTTATCCGGACGGTCGGAGCCTTCCCAATGCTCTAAGGCATTACCGAAACACATCGTGCATTCGGGATGGGCCTCCATATAATCCACCTGCTTCTGCAACTTCTGAGGATCTGTCCAATAGTCGTCCCCTTCGCACAGGGCGATGTATCTGCCCTTGGCGCGAGGGTATTGGAAAGAGGCTTCTATGGGAACCCCCTGCGAATATTGGTTTTCGGTTTGATAAACAGGATAAATCAAGTCTGGATATTTTGTTTTATAATCTCGGATGATAGCGTCGGAGCCATCTGTCGAGGCATCGTCATGGATCAGAATCTCGAAAGGGAAATCGGTTTTCTGCATAATCAGCCCCTCTAGGCACTGCCGCAGGAATGGTGCGTGGTTATAGACGTTGCAAACGATACTTACTACCATAGGGATGAAACTATACCTGTCAGTTGCGTCGGTCCAAAAGGAACTCTACCGCATCGACGTCAAAGACGGGGATGTGGTAAGCGCGTTGTACTTCCAGCCGCTCCTTGAACATATTGTCAATGAAGATAGCATTCTCGGGAGAAATGTACGGCACTTTGCTGTCATTATCCTGTATGGGGATTATTTCCGAGAACAGTTTGGGTGAAATAGCCAGCCGGTCCAGCGTGTCAAGAATGTCGGAAGTGTGTTTTGTAAGCAGGATCACGCTCTTTCCCTGATTCCGGCACTGATAAATATAACGGATCAGATTGAGATTGACCGCCCCGTGAAGTGTGACCGTATCATCAAAGTCCAGATAAACACGGGAATAGGAAAGCCCCTTGAATCGATAGGATCCCGTCAGGTACCTTTCCATCTCGACCGGCATTTCATTGGGTGTGACAGAAATGGGTTGCCCCATGGCGGTATAGACGCTTAGCAGCGGAAGATTGACTCCTGTCGCGCGGGTCAATCCCATAGTTCCGGCGCATCTTGTGGAGACCTCCATCAATTTCAATTCACCGGAGATGTCTTCACGAAGCTGGAAATACCATAAGCCCAGAAAACGCATACGGCTGTTGATGGTGTTTGCTATGGACCGGACCCTTTCTGTAACGGGAACGGTCGATCCTTCAACAGAGACGCCTGCCATCGTCCTTTCCCTGGTGCGAGGGGAAATATACCGGAGCTCGCCGTTGAAATCCGTCAGGCAGTCGACGGTATATTCTTTCCCCGGAAGATACTCAGTGACCAGATGATCCGTAAAGTTCACTTTGTTGAGATCTTCGATTGTTTGAATAATAGAGGCGCCCTGTCCTCCCTGGCCCGTATCCGGCTTTACGAATACCGGGAAGGAAACATCTTCCTCCGATGGAGCGAAATATCTTTTGGGGATGAAGCCGTCATTGGCAAACAGTTCGTGTGTCTTGATTTTGCTTCGACAGATATTGACGGTTCTCAAATCTCCCGAGATAATCTTGGCTGGGATTTCTTTTGCGTGTTGAACCAGGAACTGGGCGACTGTATCGTGCGTGGGAAAAACAACATCGACGGCGTGCTCCTCAAGAACATTCCGGAAAGACGCCCAAAAGCCGTCTTCAAAAATGCTGGGGAGACCATCTATATAGTTATCAAAAATATATCTTCCGGTACGGCAAACGGAGGAGGCTCCCCAAACCTTGACATTGACACAGTAGGACAAGGCATCGTGCAATTCGATTGCATTCATTCCCTCTGCCGGGAAAACCAACACATTGATCGTTTTAGTCGCCATCTGGGTTATAAGGTTGGAATTGCAGATTCAATTACTTGGAGTATCCGATCCATTTCTTCTTTTCCGTAACGCTGGTCCAGGGGTATGGCAACCAGGTTATTGGCGATGTGGGCCTCGAGACTGTCTCCCGGACAACGGGTCAGTATGTCGGGCCAGAATCGAGCTACGAAGATTTTCCGGTCGATGAGGATTTGGCGGAGTTTTTCGCCCTTGCCGAGTAATAGTGGATAAATCATTGGCGTCCCTTCGCTTTTATCGAGACACTCAGAAAGCCGGTTGATACCCCTTAAGCGCGTGTGCAGATAAGAAAAATTGGCATTTCTGGTACTTGCGATAGAAGTGTAGTCGATATGCTCGAGGGTTACTTTTGTTGTTTCCGACATCCACTGGATGGGTCTGTTGCTCAGTTTGTTTTCGTTTTCCTGGAATTCTTTGAACCCGGCTTCGGCTCCTGATCTTTTTCTTGTGTAGAGGTGGCTGTTGTGTTCTTCTGAGCAATCCGTTCCGGAAACAGGCACGGAAAGGGTACGGCCATTATCCAAAAAGGCGATACCGCCATCGGCGACACCCATAAATTTTCGTGGACTGAAGAACGCTTTGATTCCAGGAAGTATGCTGGCAAATAAGGCCTGCGCGTTGTCCACGATGAGGTGTTGTCCGTATTCTTTCGCGAGCCGTTTGATATACGGTTCTTTTACTCCGAAGTAGTTGTTGGCAATGATAAACTCTTCTTTTTCAGGCTGAATATCTTCTGCGATTTCAAGTTGCGGGGTGACTGGATAAAAAACCCGGGGAATGGCGAGTTTATCCAGCGGCTCAAGAACAGCTTCGCACGTATAGGATGGCAAATAGATGCGTTTGATCTTTCCAATGCTACGGAGAATATACTCTAAGGCATTGCGTCCCGTGTTGAGTAAGATCCCCTCTTTGAAGGGGAAATTGCCCTCTTCGTAATCCGCCAGGCCGAAATACCCTCCGATCGCTTCCATTACTTTACTATTACTTGTAGCCAATCCGATTGATGCGTGATGGCCTGTTCCAATTCGGTGGCGGACTTGAAAGTCAAAACGAGCGTTCCAATGGCATTGTTGGCACCCTCGAATGGCTCGACCAAGTCGCCCTTTTTCACCCAAAGGTCTTTCTCAACGACGACAGCTGGCAAATCCTTGCTGATTTCCAGATGATCAAACAGGCCTCTCCGGTCGGAATGAAGGATGATTTCAGCCCAATGACCATGATAAGGCGCCTGCTCAACAGGCTCCAGGATCGGGTCACCGACCGTGGCGCGGGTAATGGCCGTGATCATATCCACGCCGGTTGCGTAGCGCAACATTTCACTGAGCCGATTCCCTCCGCCGCGAGGTGTCAGTTCCATAATATACGGCTTTCCATCCGTGCCGATGCGCGATTCGATGTTATACAGGACGGTTTTCAGACCCAGCAAAGTGATCAGGCGCTGTATCTCTGCGGTCAGATAGTCTTCCTGCTCTTTCGTAAACGTCGAAGGCCATGAGTAAGCGGCTGGTGTAAAGGGATTGGTGGCACCGGGGTCAAAGCGTTGGGCGCAAAAACTCACAAACTTCAGCTTCCCGTCAACCGACATACTGTCGGTATCGGAGGAACACCCTGTTTTTTCAATATAATCCTCAATGATGATGTGGCGGGAAATGGATTTCTCGAAGGCATATGTGGCGGCAGCTTCCATTTGTTCCGGACGATCTGCCCGGGTTACACCCTTGCTGCCGGCCGCATCAGTCGGTTTTACGATAACAGGGTAATTCCATTTTGAAGCATCGGCTAGTACATCTCCCATCGTGTCGTACCCAATGGCCTTGGGCGCATTGAACCCGTGCTCGGTAAGGAATGCGCGAAACCGGTCTTTGTTCTGAAGAATTTCGATAGACTCAAAAGGGCCGAAAGAAGGAAGCCCGAGTTGGTTTTGGACATACGATGCTGAAATGACCCCTGGATCCACGCCAAACGACATGATACCGTCGATATGTTTTTCTTGGGCGGCTTGCAGTACGGCTTCCTTATTTACAATGCTTACGTTCACATACTCATCCGAATACCTGTGGGCGATATTGTTCGGGAGATAATCCGCCGTGATGACATGATATCCTTGCTTGTGCGCAGCCTCGATGACCGGCAACAGGTATCGGATTCCCCCGAGCAGCATCAGCCGTTTCTGTTTCATGCTATCGGATGATCAGGCTAGTGATCTGGTTGACGTTCTCTTCGGTCAGTTCGTGATGCATCGGCAGACAAATTACGCTGTCCGCCATCTTGTGGGCGACGGGCAGGTTCTCCTTGCTTGCGCTGGGCAGGCCGCGGTACGTGCTGAACGTGCTGATCAGCGGGTAGAAGTAGCGGCGGCCCCAGATGCCCCGGTCGTGCAGTTTGAAGTAGAGTTCGTCGCGGGTCATGCCGTATTCATCGGCATCAATGAAGATGGGGAAGTAGGAGTAGTTGTGCCGCACGCCGGGCATGTCCTCGAAAAAGGTAAGGCCTTTGATGCCTCTGAGTGCCTCGCGGTAACGGATGGCGACTTGATGCCGCGCCTCGATGGCCGCATCTACCAGTTTGAGGTTGAGGAGGCCATACGCGGACCGGATTTCATCCATCTTGCTGTTGATGCCGGGACCGACCACTTCTGTCTCTCCGGCGAAACCGAAGTTTTTCAGATAGTCGATCCGCTTCTTGGTTTCTGCGTCGTGCATGACCATGGCGCCTCCCTCAATGGTGTTGTAAACTTTGGTGGCGTGGAAACTCAGCGTCGACATATCCCCGGCCTTGAGAATGCTTTCGCCGCCAACTTCGACACCGAATGCGTGAGCGGCGTCGTAAATGACTTTCAGGCCGTACTTGTCGGCTATGGCGGCAATCCGCTTCGTGTCGCAGGGTTTGCCATAGACATGGACAGGCATGATCGCCGTTGTCCGGGGTGTAATGGCCGCTTCGATCTTGTCGGGATCGATGTTGCCCGTCGCCGGGTCGATATCCACGAATACGGGCTTGCAGCCGTTCCACCAGATCGCGTGGGTCGTGGCCACGAAACTGTAGGGCGTCGTGATGACCTCTCCCGTGATACGCAGTGCCTGCAGGGCCGTCAGCAGCGGAAGCGTACCATTGGTGAACAAGCTGACATAGGGCACTTTGAGATACTCGCAAAGCGCCTCTTCCAATTTCTGGTGGAAAGAACCGTTGTTCGTAATCCATTTGCTGTCCCAGATTTCCCGGAGGAGTTCGTGGAACTCGTCCAGATCGGGGAGCAGGGGAGAAGTGACGGTGATGGGCTTCATGTTATTTCCAATAAGCTTTGATGGCGTGGACCGAATAACGCTTGTTTTCGGGCGGCGGCGTCATATAGTTGGGCCCGAAGGTCTCGGTGAGGGCTTTGGCGCTGTCGGCAGGGCACCAGAAAGAGCGATTCTCGAACGGGAGACCGATATGCGGATCGAGCGCTTCTTTCGGGAGGAATACCTGATACTTGTAGTCCACTAGCGAGGAGACGTAAGGGCAGGATTCGTAGTCGTTGCGGGCGATGAACTTGTCCTCTGCTTGGAGAATGCTTTGCAGGGAGACAAAAGGGTGGATCACCTTTCCCAGAAGAGCCATGCAACTTTTCTTGAAACCGGTGCTGCGTCCAATCTTGAATTTGCGCGTGAAACGCTGATTGGCTGCCATACTGCGGTAGAAGGCCACTTTCTTCATCATCTTCACGCCCTCTTCCGGCGAATGGATGCCGTCGAGGATGAAGATGTCCACAAAAATGCCCCAGTCGCCGTCGCCGCCTTCCTCCTCAACCCGCGTACGGATGTCGTGGACCTTGGCGAAGTCGAGCGGATAGTCCTTGTCGGTCCAGGCGGAGAGCACTTTATAGTGCGGATGGTCGTATTCCTTGCAGAACCGCGCATAGTCGGGGCGGGGCATCCAGATGTCGATGTCGTCGTCCCAGGGGATGAATCCTTTATGACGGACGGCCCCTAGCAACGATCCGTAGGACAGATAATACCGGAGCCCTTTTTCTTCGCAGAACCGTTGCATGTCCTGCAGGATGTCCATCATATGAATGCGGAAATCGGCGGGGGAGATCTCTTTCATAATCCGTCGGGGTTACCAGTTTTTGATGATTTCCGATACCCGTTTGTAGTCGTTGTAGGTATCGATGTCGTACGCGCGGATTTTCAGGCCTTTCATCGGAAGGACGCGTTCAAAGATATTGTACACGTTGTTGGACGAGTAAGTCAGGTGTTCCTTTTTGATGCAGGCAGGACCTGTCCACTCATAATCTCCGTTTTCGCGGGAGAAGGCCAGGACATTTCCGTTTTCATCGGTCTTGCAGAAAACGGCGCCGTCGCTGGTGATGTCGGAGTAACAGATGAATTCGCCTTCCGTGTTCAGGATTGTCTTCACATCGTCGGGGTGTACCAGCAGGTCTCCATCCCATTCGATGATCTCGTCACGGGCGTCTTTGGCGCCGAGGTAAAAACTGGCACCGGTTTTCGTTTCGAAATACAGGTGGTTGAAGACAAAGGTCACGTCTTTCCGGATGCTGAGCACCTCTTCTATGATGCTTTTTGCTTGGAATCCGACCACTATGCGGAGGTCTTCCACTTCGGAGAACTGTTCGAGCTGCCAGGAGATGAGTGATCTTCCGTTGATTTTCAACAGGGCTTTCGTCAAACCGAGTCCCAGCCGGGACCCGATGCCGGCGCAGCTTAGCACAACTGATTTAGTACACGACATAGCGTTGTTTCGTTAAAGACCATGTAATCCGTGATGGAATAAAGACTGTTGGCAGGATTGTGGGTCAGACCGGCAGCGATGGAGATGTCGGCCGTGCGCATGGCTTCCAGGTCATTGTTCCCGTCTCCTACGAAAACGACCTTCTCTCCCTGCGCCTGGTATAATTCTACGACCGTTTCTTTCCGAAGGATGGATTTGAGTTTTACCACCGCGTCATTCTCGACAAGGGCCTCGGAGCTGAAGCATTTGCACCCGATTCTGTCAAAAAGCCCTTCACACCAGCAGGACAAATTCCCCGTTACGACTACACAATCGTCGGAATGTGCCGAGATGAAGGACATCACTTCCCCATAAAGAGGGATCTGCGCCAAACTGTCGGAAATCAGGGAGACGGGAATGTCTTTCAAGATATTCACCCGCTGGATGAAACTCTCGATAAACGGGACGTTCCCCTGAATGGTTTCCTTTGTCAACTGATCGATTCTGTCGGACAGGTTGCCCAGCCTGGCAATGACGGGAAGTGTTTCCTGCGCCGTGATGGTGCCATCCAGATCAAATAAATATTTCATGATACACTATTGGAACAGGGTTGTTCCTTTGAGGATTTTTTTGTCAAGGGGATAGCGGAGCAGCATTTTCAGACGTTTTTTGAAAGGGACCCGCATGAGAATCTGCATCTGCGCCTTCCAGAAAGACTCCGTGAAATGCTCATCGTAAAAAAGGCTGCGGCGATACACGCTCCACCAAATATCCATGTTCATACAAGCACCTTTCCAGGGTTTTGTGCCGTTATAATGGACAAGCCCGTGCGAAAGGGTGGCTTCGAGGACCTCCTTGCCATAGATTTCTTCCATCTCCGCTCTCCGGGTGACGATCAGGGAATACAACTGGGCGGTCATACAGTATTCGGGACTCAGGGCGAGGAACCTTCCGTTACAGGCTATGTTCATAATGTCCATGTCCTGCTGTTCGTAGTTGTTTTTCCCAAGTTCCCGGAACTGGTCGAGGAGATGATCCTGCAGGATCAATTTAGAGTTGATGATGAGATTCCCGGAATAATAATAGCCCTTGCGGTAATCCAGATGCAGGCTGTTCGCCAGATAGTTCTGGACATTCGGGCGGAGTCGCGAGCAATTGTCGACGGCGCCGAAATAATTGTCGCCCAGATCCATCTCATAATACTTCGAGAGGTCTTCCCGGATGATGACGTCAACATCGGAATAGAGAAGTTTGTCGTATTCGGGAATGAGTTCAGGCGCGAGCAGCCGGTAATAGGCGGTTTCGGGAATGCCCCGTATTTCATAGGCGCCGACAAATTCCCCCTTGACTTCACGGACCGTCATCCGGAAATTGTCGAACCGGGTTTTCAGGATATCGAGTTGTGAAAAATCACAACCCGGTCCGTGGAGGATGAAGATATCATAAAAAGTGTCGGGAGCTGCATTCTCCAGCAGGGAGGTAAAGCAGACACCGGCCGGCATCAGCAGGCTGTTGTCGAAAGTGAACAGGATGGGAACGGTTTTCATTTCAGGACAATGTCGTGCGCGAAATAGCCGATGGCGCCCATCTTGAACTTGTACTGTTCGTCGCCGCGGCTCATGTCGAGGTGTTCGGTCTCGCCGCCTTCCTTCAGATACTTGAGCACCTCGGCCATCAGGATGCATCCTGGCGTGTAATAGTTGTATTTCTCGTTGATGGCCAGACGCGGCAAGGAATAGATCTTCTTGTCGTGGGTCAGGAAACCGCAGAGGAAGGAGATCATCTCATCGCCCTCATCGCCGTCCCACAAGACGCAGATCCTGGAATTCGACAACTCCGGGATCGAGTGGGAATCGTGCTTGGTATAGAACCAGAGTTTCTTGATCGTCAGGTAATGCAGGTATTTCAGGAATTGGACTACGACTCCGCCTTTGGTCTCATCGGAAAAAACGCCTCTCTTGTACTTGGCGTGAAAACGTCTATAGTAGGTTTTCATAAGCAGGCGCCAAACCTTTTTCGGGAGGGGCGTATCTCCGCCATATACTTTCAGGTTGTATTTGACGCCGTCGCGCTCCATCCGCATATAAGCCCTCTTTACGTTGTGGCGGGAATACCCGGAAAGCGATTTCAGGTAAGAATCCCAATCCTCGAAAACCGGGATGTCGGCATAACCCACTGCTCCGTCAGAAACGATCCGGTCGGCAGGGGCATTGAGATAGAGGGGTGATTTTTCATAGAGCCGGCGCAGCACCAGTCTGCCGGGCATGGAATCGTAGAAAAAGCGGATGCAGGAGCGTTTTTCTTCATCCGTCATACCGGCCTTGTACAGTGCGTCGGCGATGTCACAGCCTCCGATGTCTCCCAGCATCTTGTAGTAGGGATGCAGGCCGCGGACCTTGACCAGGGCGACGATCATCAGGATTTCGGCGGTGTCCGTATCTTTGATGCAGGCAATCCGGATGGCGCGGAAAGGATTGCGTCGGGTCTCCTTGACTATATAGGCCATATAGTCATAATACATGAAAGGCGACACGAAAGCCGTCTCCATGGATTTCCAGACAGATTCGAGGTCCTTGAAAGGGATGAATTCCAGTATTTTTGCCATAATAAGTCGGACTAAACTTCCAGATAGGAATCGTAAGCGTGGTGGGAGACCCTTTTTTCAACGGGCGGCAACTGCATATAGTTGCCGAAAATGCGGGTCAGGTAATAATCAAGCTGTTCGACGGCCAGGTAGGGCTTTCCTTCAAATGTGACGGGTGCCAGGTTCTCATAAACGGCTTTCGGCATGAAGGTTCGGGTCTTCTCCACCCAGTAATAAACGCCCACGGTCGGGGATGTCTCATAAGGAATGGCTTTCTGCGCGGCGACTACCTTGTCTTTCAGGGACCGGAATGAACCCGGATAGAAATAGACGATCCGTTTGAGGCAGTACTTCAGGAACAAAGGAATTCTTTTCGTCCCTTTGACGGCCTTGTAATACGGGCAGATCTGGAAGAGTTTCTGCCGGACAGTATCCAGTTTCCGGTAATAGTCCTCAATGTTCTCGTCGGGTGCGCCGTCAATGGGAAACAGGTCGACGTTCACGCCCCAGAGCTCACGTCCGAAGTTTTTGTCGACAAGAATAGTCCCGTCTTTGCAAATCTTGGTAAACGTTTCCGCGCAATCGTCGGCTTCCGCCAGATTCACGACCGTCATGCCGTCGGCCTTGAACGTGGCGACAAAACGGTCATAGTCATCGCGAGGCATCATCAGGTCGACGTCATCGTCCCAGGGGATAAACCCTTTGTGCCTGACGGCACCGAGCAGCGTTCCTCCACAGAGGGAGTACTTCAAACCTTTTTCTCGGCAGAAACGGTCTATGGCCACAAGAATCTCGAGCTGTATGGATTTGATATCGTCCGGGAGCAAGAGCTGTCTCATTCTACAGTGCTTTTTTAAGAAACAGATTATGCAGGCGGCAAGCCAGCTGTGAGTAGGAGGCGGAAAAACGGCGGACGTCACGGTACATCAGGGAAGTGTTGTCACATTTTTCGGTTCGCTGAATGGTCGTGATCCTTCTGCCGAAACAACGGAGAGAAGATCCTTTGAAAAGAATCTCATAAAGATACCTGTTTTCCAAAATGGCAATCGGAGGAATCGATGAAAATGCTCTGGCCGAAGCGATGAATCCGTTGAACCAGGTTACGTTCTGCGGGCCGGAATAGGGAAGAAGCAGGTCGTAGCCGTTCATCTGCTCTTCGTATTGTTCCTTCATTTCTACAAATTCATACATCCACATATTGAGGGTTTTGCGCTGGAATCTGCCACTATGGGCAGCACCCTTGGTGTGAAGATAGAGAACCGGTTCGCCACGTTCTGTCGATAAAAGCTGGGCGACTCGCATCGCGGGATACTCGAACAGGACGCCAGGTATGGGTTGCCGGACTGAAATGACGTTGTATTTCCGGGTAAGCCAGGACAACATATACCGCTCAATCTTTTCCCCGTTTTCGGACATCAACACGCCTAAAACGCAGGTTTTGCATTTTTGTGCCGGGACGGGTTGAACGCAAGGATGTTCAATCACCTGGATTGAACGACTCTCCAGTTCACGACAGAAAGAATCAAGCGTAGGTTCCATTGTCAGGCGTGATGGCGGTTTCGGACAAAAGTCCTTGTAATGAATGAGCGGAAAGCATTCCAAATGAACTGCCGTTCAGCCGCATTGCATCCGAGATACAGTACGGAGGGTATAGTGCACGCGACGCAAAGGAGGCATGTGACGAAGAACCGCCACCATCCATAAGGAAGCAACATGATGGAGAGAAAGGGAAGAAGGGCCGAGCATACGATGACTTTAAACTCGGGGAAATATACTTCCCGAAACAGTTCTCGGGCACCATAGTTCATCGTTTTGCTAACGTAATGATGCGTGGCGAAAATGTTGGCAATGGCGGCGGCCAGGAAAAGGAGATAAACCACTTCCGGCGCTGTGCCGATTTTCAGGAAGAACCATGTGAAGGGGAAAATCAGCAAGGAAATGATGCTCATGGCGAGCTTTAAGCCCCGGATATTGCCGGATGCATTTTGCACGGTGGTGAAGACCGAAGAGAACAGGCCTGTCAGGCAGGCGATAAGTGCGAGCCTGTTGAAGTTGACCGTATGTTCCGGAACGTCTCCAAGCCAGAGGGTAAAGACAAAGTCGGCTTCAAGAATGACCGGAAGAGAGACCAGGAACATAATATAAAAGGCAAACCTCGATCCCCGGTATGTAAGGTACTTCACATAAGACATATCGCCGGCTGCATACGACTTGGTTATCTGCGGCGTCAGGGCTATCGTAAAGTTGTTGACGAAAATCGCCACGGAATTCTGCACCGTGTCTGAGAGCCCTCGGGCTGCGTTGACGGCGGGACCGTTGAAGAAGTTGATAAGCAGGTTGACGCCCTGACCGCTCAATGTGCCCGAAACGGAAGACATGAAATTCCACCCCGCAAAACTGAACAGCCGCTTGAATAAGGATGACTCGAAATAAGGGCGCAACTGGCATTCTTCGAATCTGGACAGCGCATAAAAAGCAGCATAGGCTCGCATCAGAATGTTGCAGATCGTCCAGACGACAGCATACAGGATCAGCCGGTCGACCGTGTAAGTCCCGAATACGAGATAGAGGGCGAGTGCAAGCCTCAGTATTGCTTCGATGATATTGAGGACGGCATAAATCCCCATTTTCTCGTGTGCGATGATCGAAGAGTTGAACGGAGATGCGAGAAGCCCGGTGATGACAGAAAAAATGGCGCAGTAGAAAGCCCAGAGCGCGGCCGTTTCCCGTCCGGAGGGAATAGTCATCTTGTGCAGGACATACCAGTGACCGATTGTCACAGCCAAAAGCAGGATGAGAAGCGAGAAGCCGGCCATTAAAGTCAGGGAGATGGAGAAAACCTGTTTTTGGCGGCCTTTGTCCCCCGTGCCTAACTCGAAAGTGAGGAATCTGCTGATGGCGGTGGACAGGGATCCCGTGACCAGCGTGAACATAGAGGCAAAGCCTGCCACGACATTATTGACGCCGTAGTCATCTACACCCAACGCGTGGAGAATCAGCCGGCTGCTGTAGAGCGACAGGATCAGACAGAAGATTGACCGAAAATAGAGATAGAGCGTATTCTTGGCCAGTCTCCGGGTATTGTCTGTCTTATTTACTTCCATTTAAATTCGCGGGCGAATCGGGCTCCTTTCCTGAAAATGGCGATAATCCGCATGGTAAGGACATTGAGTCTATACAAAACCTTTCCGTAGCGGTATTTTCTCATTTTAATGTAAAAACGGTCGTAATCTGTATTCTGATAGCCGCTTCCCTGGGTAAACTGCAGATAATCGAGCGTGATCCTCGGTGGGATGAGTTCTTCCAGTACCTTCTTTCTCTCTGCTTCAACTTGCAGCGGCCGGGTGGAACTGATGCCGGTCTGGTCGAAATAAGAGATGTCGCGGTCAACCAGTTTATAAGAGGCATTATCCAGAATCAGTACTTGGAGGAAAAACTTCCAGTCGGAAACGATGACCAGGTCTTCGTCGTAGGGATGCTTGACGAGCAGTTCCCTGCTGATGAACGCGGCTGAATGGGGAATGCTGGCCTTGTACATCCAAAGATAGGTGATGTCTTCTGGGACTCTTGTCCGGTGCGTTCCTTCGATGATGTTGCCGATGACCAGGTCGTGGCTCTTGTCGAGATGGGGTAGCATATCCTTGACCACATCCGGATCGTTCAAGGCGTCGCCGGAATTCAGGAAGAGGCAATAATCACCAGTAGCCATTTCGACACCCATGTTCATTTTCCGGTAAATGGGCTTGATGGGCTGGCTGGTCCATTTGTCAACCTTCCCGTCAAATTCCTGTTTCAGCATCTCTCCGCTCCCATCGTCGGCGCCTCCGTCCACGACAATGTATTCGAATTGATCGCGTGCCGTCTGCGCCAGCACATTGTCCATTGTCTGCCGCAGCCCTTCCCGGTTATTCCAGTTGATTGTTATGATGGAGAGTTTCATGCTTGCCGATTCGTTTTCTTCATTTGCGATGTCCAGTGTGTAGACTGGCGGGATGTGCGGAAATAGTAAAGATCCTCGTCCGAGGGATTCGCCGAGTCTACATACCAGGGCAGGTGTCTTGCAACATAGGGTTCGCCAGTGCGGATCATCAAGTGATGGTCGTTGGCCGGACCGTAGCAGAACGGCCGATAAAGGGCGAACGTCGTGTCGATTTGGGCTTTGTAGAGTCCGTCACCCAGTGGGACATTCCAAAATCTGCCTTCATTGCGCAGGACGGCTTCTTTGTGCTCGAAACAGTCGGGAAGATCGTCGATCCGCAGGCCGAAACCGACTTTCAGGCAGCGGGGATACTTGCGCAAGACCTTCAGGAACCGTTCCATAAAATCTTCCGGGCAGTTCTCGTCCGGGACGACATCCGAATCGGTGTACACATAGAATGACCGTTTGAACCGGTCGTAGACACCGGACTCCCAGATGGCCTGATAGCCGATATTCCGATCCAGCCGGATGACGTCGTACGGGCAGGTCTCATACCAGGCCAGCAGCGGCGGGTAGTCGGACAGATTGTCCAGGATGTGGATATTCGTGTAGCCGCGGTCTTCCAGCGCCTTGATCAATTTCTGCAGGCAGTCGAGCCGGTTGTAATTGTTGATGATGATCGGGATCTGATGATAATCCGGATCTTTGGGATGGCGACAATACCACGCGATGTGCTTGGCGTGCATCGTTACGTAGCGGACGGGGTCCGCTACGCGATGGCGGTATTTCATGGGAAGCAGATCCAGAATGCCCATATTCGCTTTCAGGCTTTGTTTCGGGACGCGATGATCTTCAGCCTAAGCAGCCAGGCTTTCTTGGCCAGGCTCCAGGCCAGGCGCTGGGGGAGGGTCATGTCTCCGTAATGCTTCAAATAGAGGTCGGCGCTCTCCAGATTGCAGCGTTGGAGAAAGATACTGGAAATATTATGGGTACTCGTCGCTCCGAGATGGGTGCACTTGACGGTCGGCACACAGTAGCTGGTACGCGAAATCGCCTTGAGTTTCTTATAGAGAATCTGTTCCTCGTAGTACAAAAAAGTACCGGGATCAAAACTTCCGATTTGCCGGAAAAGTTCCTTGTCGATCAGCATGCACGCTCCGCTGGGCATATCGACAGGGAAAAACGGAAGTGCAGCCATCTCGGGGTTGCTTTGAAGTATTTTCTGACGGATGTCCGCTTGGGACAGAATGTGAAAAAAGTCCCGTTTCAAAAACAGAAAAAAGAGAATCTGTTCCCAATTCGTCGGAGCCGTGCGGGCGCAGCAATGGTCGATGCGGCCTTTTCCGGAAACAATCAGAGGCGTGACGAGTCCACAGTCCGGCTTTTGCTGTCGGAAAGCCAACAAGGTGGGGAGAATGTCTTCTGTAAACAGGATGTCGCTGTTGAGGATCAGGATGTTTTCGATCGATGGATCGCCATAAGCCAGATCGAGTCCTTTGTTGTTTCCACGGGCATAGCCGTCGTTTACGCTGCTTGACAGAAAGGTGAAATAGGGCAGCTCTTCCTTCGGGTGGTCCGAATCTGTCAGATGACGGTAAGGATGACCGCTTTGGGAGAAGAAAACATCCAACTGCTCCACCGCTTCTTTGTCAGGCGAGCCATTGTCGACGACAATATACTTGACGGGTGCCGTATTGCAGGCTTCGATGCTCCGGATACAGTTGATCGTATCGGTCGAACTCTTATACGTCAGGATCAAAATGGCCGTGCAGCCCTGTGTCATGTCAGCGAATACCCAGTAATTTCTTTCCCTTTTCAAACGTCTCGTCGCCCAACAAGTGTCGCATCCGCATTTTGATGGCCCACGGCAGATATTCCCGGAAACTGGCGGCCCGGCAGCGGGACGCCCAGGCGAAAGTGTCGGGGCTGTATCGCTCGTAGGTTTCCGGGATCATGCAGACGGTCTTGTCGTAATAGGCCAATGCTGTCAGGAATGACTGTTCGTGCTTATGATAGGCGAATCCCGGATCCTGCTCTTTCAGTTCTTCTTCCATGGGATCGACAATCAGTTCCGGATGATTCAGGGAGATGTCGAGCCACTGCCGGAGCAGACTGTTGTCCGGATTCTTCATAAAGAGCAGACCACCCATGATCTTGCAGTTCTCCCGATAGCCGGTGTCCTGAAAATAGTTGTCCAGATAGGCCAGGGCGCTTTTCTTTGTCCAGTATTTGATCTTCGTGGAAGCATTGCCCCAGCGGGCGAATTCGGGGACGGTCTCGGCATATTGGAAGCAGAGGGTGTCGTACTGTTCCATCAGCTTGAACAAGCGGTCCCATTCCGGCGATTTCCTGAGCGTGGATCCGGCATCGGCATAGACGACGATATCGCCCGCCGCATGTTCGCGGAGCGTTTTCTGGATCAGCCAGGGCTTCCAGATCCAATAGCCGCCGCCCCGGCTATATTGCATCAGCGGATGCGCCTTGAGTTCTTCCGACAGGTCCGCCGGGGTGTAGAGGATCACTTCGTCGAAGAGCTTCAACCGACGGGCCTGGCGGCCGATCCGCTTGAGCGAATAAGCCAGTGCCGCGTCAGCATAGGCGATGAAGATCTTTTTCATCAAATACCGTGTTTGCGGAGTTTAAGATAACCGCCGTAGCCCAGGCGCGGGAAAAAGAGCTTGATGACGCCGGAGAGGAAGACGAACGGCGTCCGCCAGAGGAAACACCTCCGGCTGAACAGCAGGGCGTTATGCATCCCGTATCCTTCTTTGACCCAGAAAAGTTTCATCCGCTCGCGGAGCGGAAGCGTGGTGTGGTCGCGGGTTTTCCCAATATGGTCGTTTTCGCAGACCGCCGAGTAACGGGGCAGAATCAGGATCGGAAATCCGGCTTTGTGGGCCAGATACGTGTAGTCATGGTCGGTTCCGCCGTGCCAGTACTTTTCGCAGAAAATGCCCATCTTGTCGACTACTTCCTTTGAGACGAACGTGATGTTGCCGTGGGCAGCCATACAGGATTGGAATGAACCGTCAGGGGGCAGGAGTTTGTCGAGCAGGGTAACTTTGCTCACGTAGTTGAATCCGCCATAGGTAAAGGCTCCTGTTTCCCGGTCTTTGGTGGAACCGACATAGATGCCGTGCTTGCCGTATGTGGCCAGGCTATAAGCATCGGCTGCGATCAGGTCTTCCCAAAATTCCGGGAGCGAATATGTGTCGTCGTTGAGCCATAGATAGCCGTCGAATCCTCCTTCGGCCAGTGCCGCTTTCCAGGAGTTGATCATGCCTCCGTTCCAAAATAGCTTGCCCGTGCCCGGCAGGATATGGATCGGAAAATGGAATCCCTGCGCCCGGATCGCGTCGGCGGTACCGTCGGAGCATCCGTCATCGGTCAGGAATACGGAAACAGACAGTTCTCTGCCATTCTTCTCCCAGCCTTCCTGCAACGCGGAGAGGCATCGCAAGGTTTTTTCCTTGCGGTTATAGCAGGTCATCAGGACGGCGATGTTTTTCATAGGCTAGGCTCGATAGGTTCTTCCGTATAAGAATTTCACCAGTCCGTCGCACGGCCGGATCAGCAGTCCTGTAACGATGGAGACGGCGCAGGTGATGGCCCAGAAGACAAGGCTGCGCTCGAATCCCCAGATGAGGATCATCAGTCCGCCCCAGATCATATGCGACAGGTAGATGTGCGTACTCAGATAGCGGAATGTCAAGGCCGTCTTCTGCTGCCAGCTGCCTGCTTCCCAGTTCTTCATCGGTGGCAGGATCCGCCGTATCAGCCCACCGAGGACCATGAAAGGGAATCCGGTGAAAAAGCCGTTGCGCGTTGTTTTGAAAACCTTCAAATACAGCTCGTTGCTGTCGAGATGCAGCAGATACGGCGTTACGTAGAGCAAAGCGGCCAACACGCAAAGACCCCAGAACGGGATCTTCAGTTTGCCGGCAATCCAGATGATGAGTCCCGCCCAAAGCATACCCAGGAGATACCAGAGCGGCCAGGACAGGTAATTTTCTCCGACCAGCAGGAAATTCCGCAGGTAGGTGACGATCGATTTGGCGAAGCCCAAGTGGTCCTGGCTAAATCCGATGATGGCGTAGGGCAGGAAGATCAGCGACCAAAGCAGATAGAGCCGCAAGACTTTGCGGCTCCAACTGCAGACGATGTTTCCCTGTCCGGAACGGTCGGGCTCGTTGAACAGTTTCCCGAACAGGAAGAACCCTGATACCAGAAAGAAAAAGGGCACGGCCCACGGTGTGAGCCCGCCCAAATTCCCCACTCCGGTGTGGATCCAGACCACAACCAGACTGAACAGAAACTTCAGGGTATCGATTCCTTTCAACGGCTCTCTTAACGCAGGCAATACCGGACAGGTGCTCGGCCGGAAGGCGTCCACCCTGCCCGGTATTGCCGGATTCAGACTGGGAGAAAAACTCCCGGTTCGTACGTTTTACCTAAGCGTGATAACCACGCGGCGGTTCTGCTGACGCTTTTCGGCGTCGGTGTTGCCTTCGGTGAACTTACCCTTGCCGCGACCGATTGCTTCGAGACGTTCTTTCTCGACGCCCTTGTCGACCAGGTATTTCTTCACGGAGTCGGCACGACGCTGCGACAGACCGAGGTTGTAGGCGTCGGAACCCTTGTAGTCGGTGTAGCCTTCGATCAGGGCACCATGCTGAGGGTTCTCGATCAGCCAGGCAGCGATCTCGTCGAGGATCGGGAAGGCTTCCGTGCGGATGAAGGACTTGTCGAAGTCGAAGAGCGTGATACCGGCGATGCGTGCGGTGAATTCCTCGGACTTCTGGACAAGGTTGACCGGCTCCGGTTCCGGTTCGGGTTCCGGAATGATGACCGGCTCCGGTTCCGGTTCCGGTTCGGGTTCCGGTTCGGGAGCGACATACACGGGCTCGACTTTCTTGGGACGCGGTTTGGCCAGGTTGAAAGCCAGGCCAAGCGTGGCGCTCAGATCGGAACCGATCGGCTTGCTGCCTGCGATCGCCTTGTCGCCGAAAATCGTAGCCTTGAAGTCAGGCACGATGCTGATCACGTCGCTGATCGGAATGGGCACCTTGACGCCGATACCACCGGCGGGCGAATTCTTGTCAGCCATCAGGAAACCGGCGTGGAGGTAGGGCATGATGAAGCGGCTGCCCATCAGCATCGCGTCGGCGTGGATATAGTTGTACGGATACTGGCCGTATTCGACATATCGTTTGGAGATGTTCAGACCCTGATAACCAAGGGCGAGACCGAACCAGTCGTTGAAGCGTTTACCGATCCAGGCATCGATGGCGGTACCGGCGCCCAGATTTGAAAACTCGCGGATAGTGCGGTCGGCAATGCCGTCGGCACCGAAGTTCATACCGCCGCCAGCGCCGCCGAACCATTTGTTCTCATATTTTTCCTGTCCGAAAACGGGCGCGCAGCAAAGTGCGGCCAGCAGGACGATAAAGAGTTTGCTGTGTTTCATTGTCGGAAGGTATTAGTAGTTGATACGGTAAATAATGCCGAGCGAGAGCGAGAAGCGAAGGTCGAGCGGGAAACCGGCATAACCCGTAAAGGCGGTCTGGTCGTGCTCTGACGGGCGCAAGCCATTGAACTTGTCGTTGTAGGCTTCGCCGCAGAAATCGGCAAACAGGCCGAAGCTCGGGGTAATGTCGTACTCGGCGATGAAACCGCCGCGGAAACCGAACACGGTGTTATTCGTGTTGATGTCCTGCCAAGGGTGGAACGGGTTGTCAGCTTCCCAGCTGTGGTTTTTCGGCGTACCGTACGTGGTCGGCTTCGTGAAATGGTAGGTGTGTCCCACGCCGGCACCCAGATAGAAAATGGGGCGGAAGGTGCTTTCTACGGCATAATTCCCGTTGAGGTCGAGGGTAAAGTCAACGAAACCGTTGACGCTGCGGAAATTGTACGGATAGAAGCCGTGTGCGGCTGTATTGAGCGTGTTGGCTGCGCCGCGGTTGCCGCCATAGTTCACAGCGAGACGGACACCCAGTGCGTTGGTGAATTCATATCCGATGGAAGCCTGTCCTTCCAGCGAAAACAATTTGAACCCGGCACCATTGTCACGGTAAGAGAAAGCGTTCTCGTAGAGCGAGTACACCGGGCCGCCCTGCACAGCAAAGGTCCAGGCCCTGTGGCCGCCGACGAATGCGTTCTGGGCGAACACCGAGCCTGCTCCGAGAATCAGGATAGCGATGATTGAAGTAAGTTTCTTCATTGTATAAATAGGTTTTGTTTGTTTTCTTTCTTCCGTCGTTTTAACGGCTCCGCCGTCGGGAACTCACTTCAGGAGCCCCCGAAAAACCGTGATTATGAAGCGTAACTTCATTTAACCGCGCAATTTACACACTTTTTGATAATCTGCAAAATTTAATAAAAAAAAAGCCTTCCATTGTCGAGATTAATGAGAAAATAGATGATAATTACTATCTTTGGCGTAAAGTACAAAACTGTCCTTAAGAAGGAGCTATGAAAAAAAGTGTATTTCTATTATTCGGAATGATGGCATTGACCACCGTCGCACTTGCTCAGAATGGCGATCTCGCCCAAAATGGATTTGGCACCAAGTTGATAGAATCCCACTTCCATCTTGGACTCGATCTTCAGACAAAATATATTTGGCGTGGTATGGAGATGATTACAGAGGATGCAGCTCCGGTAGTCTTTCCCGCAATTAATTACCAGAACGGCGGTTTCTATGTTTATGTGATGGGAGGGTATTCCCTCAACGGTAAGTATAGCGAAGTTGATCTGGGATTAAGTTATACATACAAATGGATGACATTCGGCATCAACGACTACTACTATCCCACGACCACTACGCCGTATGACATGTATTTCAATTTCAAGTCGAAAGAAACAGGTCACTGGCTGGAAGCTTTTCTCACGATAGCTCCGGAGAGTATTCCTGCCTATCTGACCGTCTCCAACTTCTTTGCTGGTGCTGATAAGGATTTGGATGGTAGACAGGCTTATTCAACTTATGCCGAGTTGGGTGGTCATTATGACTTTTTAAACGGTCACCAACTCTCCCTTGCGGTGGGCGTGGCTTTCAACAAGAGCTGCTATAATGCCTACGAGCATGGTTTTGGCGTGTGTGATGTGGAAATGAAATACACTTATAACGTCAACTTCAGTGACAAGTTCACGCTGCCGTTAAGTGCCGCATATATTTTAAACCCTGTTTTTAATAAGAGTCACGTGAATTTTTCGGCTTCATTTGCTTTCTAATCGTCGATGAACGCAATCATCCTGGCAGCCGGGACGGCCTCCCGTTTTGTTCCACTTTCGGAAGAGACTCCAAAGGGTTTATTGGAGGTTCGAGGAGAGATTCTTATCGAAAGACAGATAAGGCAGTTACAGGAAGCGGGTGTCACCGACATAACTGTTGTTTTGGGTTACAAGTCGGAACAGTTCAGTTATCTGAGGCAGAAATTTGGTGTCCAATTGGTTTATAATGATGAGTATAATGTCTATAACAACACTTCATCCCTGGTCAGGGTCGTTGACCGGTTGGATAGTACCTTCATCTGCTGTTCTGATCACTATTTCACCGACAATGTTTTTCTGGACCGGGCAGAAGATAGCTATTACGCTGCGTTGTATGCTGAAGGAAAAACCGATGAGTATTGCCTGATGCTCGATGGGAATGACTGGATCAAAGATATCCGGATCGGTGGAAAGGATGCCTGGTATATGGCTGGGCACGTCTATTTTAATCACCAATTCTCATCTCGGTTCAGAGAAATCTTTGCAGAGGAATATAAAAAAGAGGAAACAAAGCAGGAATACTGGGAAGATGTGTATTTGAGGCACATCGAAAGCCTTCCCATGAAGGCCCGTAAATATGGAAACGGAATCATCAATGAATTCGATTCGATTGATGAATTACGCTGTTTCGATGAGAGTTATCGAGAAGATACTAGATCTGGTCTCCTCAAAAGCATTTGTAAAAAGCTTTCATGTGAAGAAGCGGAACTGAATACGTTTAAAAGAATCAAACAAACAGGCGAATGTCTTATGTTTACTTTTATGAAGGGGAACGAGGCCTTTTTATATGATGGACAAGATTCGTCCGTAAAACACTATGACCTATGACAAATCTTGCAGTGATTCTTTCTGCCAGAAAGGAACGCTTTTCCGACATGCCGTTCCCGCTGCTGCCGTTTGACGGAGAACAATGTCTGATCGACAGGACGCTGAGCATATTGAAAGATGTCGGTATCGGCCGTATTCTATTGGTGGTTGGTTATCGGGCAGAGCAGTTCAAGAAATACGAGGACGACATTACACGGATCGTCACTGCGACCAATTACGAATTCTCGTCGTCCATGGCTTCGCTGGCATCGGTGAAGGACTATGTCTCTGAGGATTTCATTCTGGTTGAAGGGGATACTTTCTTTGAGAAAAAGGTTCTTGAAAATCTCATAAAAGTGGAGAAGGGGAACTGTCTGGTCGCAACGGAAGAGAGTGGAAGCGGAGATGAATGTTATATAGAAAGTCAGTCGGGTTTTATTACCAAGATTTCCAAAGACAAACACCGTATTTGCAATTTCGAGGGTGAACTGTTGGGAATTTCCCGAATTACGTATGAAACGTATGAGAAGATGTGCAAGTTATGGACAGACAGTTCGAACTCATATCTCAATTATGAGTATGTGTTGATGGATGTCACCACACCTATTGAACGTCCCTTCGTTTTTTTTAAGAATCTTATTTGGGGCGATGTCGACTGCCAGGAAGATTTTAAACGCTTGAAGGAAGTTACTAGCAGGGCGCTGAGGAGGAAAGAAGATCCGTTTGATATGGAAAACATTTTCAAGTGCCTTTCCGACTTCTTCCCCGGTGAAGATGTTTCATCTGCCGAAATAGCCCGGATCGGAGGGATGAGCAACAAAAACTTCCGTGTCATTTTTCAGGGTAAGAGTTATGTGCTCCGTGTCCCGGGGCCCGGGAGTGAGGGTATGGTGGACAGGACCAACGAGGAATTCAATGCCCTTGAAGGATGCCGGATGGGCGTCAATCCTGAAATCCGTTACTTTGATACCAAGACCGGTATCAAGTTGGCGGATTTCGTCGAGAATGCAGAGACCCTGAATGCGGCGACGATTCAGCGGCACGACAACCTGAAAAAGATAGCAGGTATTTACCGTCGTATTCACAATTCACACATCCGCTTGAAAAACGAGTTCAATCTGTTCCGTGAAATAGAAAAGTATGATCAGTTGATTGAAAACGTGGGCGCCAGGATGTATGAGGGCTGGGGGGATTTCCGCCCTTTGGTGAGAGGGCTTGAATTGCGTCTGAACACCCTTGGAGTAGAGATGACGCCTTGCCACAATGACGCTGTTCCTGAGAATTTCATCAAAGCGCAGGATGGAACTATTTTTTTGATAGACTGGGAATACAGTGGAATGAATGATCCTATGGCGGATTTAGCTGCCCTGTTTATTGAGAGTGAGTTCCCTGAAGAGACACGAAAGTTTTTTCTGAATGAGTATTATCAGGGAGAGATTCCCGTCGGTGTGGAAGAACGTATCCTTTGCTATGAAATCCTTTTTGATAGCCTTTGGTCGCAGTGGACGGTCATTAAGGAGGCTTGCGGTGATGATTTCGGCAGTTATGGCATCAACCGTTTCAATCGTGCAAAAGCGAATTATTACAGATTAACAAAATAGGAGAATGAAAGCTTTAGACAGAATCAGGACCAGGGTGGATTGGCCTACTACTGTAATCCCGTTCGTGATCGTTCTGGCATTGATGATTGTATTCATGCTTATTCCGGAGCAGTCTAAATTATTTGTGGAAACCATTCGTGGTTTTCTTGGGGATACTTGTGGATTGTATTATGCCCTTTTTGGCGTAGGCGTTCTGGTTACAACACTTTATGTGGCTTTTTCCAAGTATGGACGTATCAAGCTGGGTGATTCGGATAAACCGGAATTTGGGAATTTTAAGTGGGGAACCATGATTTTCACCTCTACGATGGCTGCCGATATCTTGTTCTACTCCCTTTGTGAATGGGCGCTGTACGGATCCGAGCCTCACGTGACCAATATGGCGGGTGGCATGGCCAAGTGGGCCCCTACATTTACTCTTTTTCATTGGGGGCCTATCGCATGGTGTTTTTATGTGATTCTGGCCATTGCCTTTGGGTTCATGATGCACGTGCGTAAGCGTGACCGGCAGCGTTTCTCAGAGGCCGTTAGGCCTGTCTTGGGAAAAAAGGCTGATGGCTTCTGGGGCAAATTGATTGATGTTGTTGCCATCTTTGCTATCGTCTGCGCTACTGCAACAACATTTTCGCTGGCTACGCCGCTGCTTTCAAAAGCATTGTCCTCGGTTTTGGGAATTTCGGATGGCGCCGGCCTTGCCGTTGTGCTCCTTCTGCTTATTTGTGCTATTTATACCTTTGCCGTCTGGTTTGGGGTGAAGGGTATTTCCAAATTGGCCGCGTTCTGCTCCTATTTTTTCTTTGCGCTACTGTTTTACTTCCTGTTCCTGGGTGGGGAGACTCGTTTTATTCTGGAGACAGGCTTCCAGTCTATGGGCAACCTGATACAGAACTTTGTTGGGCTGTCTACCTACATGGATCCTTTGCGTGAGACCAGTTTCGCCCAGAATTGGACGATTTATTATTGGGCATATTGGATTGTGTGGTGTTGTGCAACGCCTTTCTTCATCGCGCTCATCAGTAAGGGCAGAACCATTAAAAACATGGTATTGGGCACGTATGGTTGGGGCCTGGCGGGTACCTTTATGTCATTCATTATCATCGGTAACTACGGTCTTGCGCAGGAATTGAAGCACGGAGTGAATATCTCCGGATATATCGCCGATGGGGGCAGTATGTATGATGCTATTCTAAAGATATTCGATACGCTTCCGTTGCCGATTTTGGCATTGGTCATCCTTGTCATCACTATGATCGCTTTCTACAGTACGACCCTGGACGGTATCACGTATGTGACATCATCGTATTCTTATAAGCATCTTTCTGCCGATCAAGAACCTGACCGTAAGGTCCGTACCTTCTGGAGCGTTTTGCTCATTCTGTTCCCGATTGCATTGCTGTTTGCGGAAAACTCGTTGTATAGCATTCAGTCAGTGACAATCATTGCAGCTTTTCCTGTGGTGATTCTTTCGATTCTTTGTACAGTTTCTTTCTTTAAAGATGCGAAGAAATATTTGAAAGAATAAACGCGCAGCTTCTTGGTTTCCATGACAGAAAAACCCCGAAAGCAAACAGCTTTCGGGGTTTTTCGTCAAAACGTCAGGCTTTTGACGCGGGTGGAAACCCGGTTTAGAACGCGTAGCGGATACCCAGGGCCACGTGGTTGTCGAGGCTCAGGTGGTAGGGTCCGACCAGGGCATACATCGGCCGGAAATCGAGCGAAAGCTGGAACGGTGCGTCGAACTGGTAGTCCAGGCCGACCTGACCGCCGAGGCCGAGCCCGAAGCCCGCACCCGCGATGGTCGCCTGCACGCCGGGGCCGACGTAGATTCCGAAACCGCCTACCAGGAACCAGTGCCAGTGGTACATGACGGAAAGAGCGGCGCTGGTGGGGTAGGCTACGGCCACCTCATCTTTGA
>JAEEGI010002290.1_pt1 | contig 47251 bp, 45 predicted proteins | sample 8958751 | NCBI WGS metagenome assembly JAEEGI01 (sample SAMN16246545, study PRJNA631951) | gut metagenome | biome: gut microbiome; feature: rumen; material: KS-attached | host: Bos | place: Iran: Karaj | collected 2018-10
ATGAATTCTAGTTTGTTGAAAGTCATTGGTAGATGTTTTATTAAGTGTTATGCGTTTCCAACCTGCACGGCTATTCCAAGCCGAAAACGTCCATCATGTGGCGTAAATGCAAATATATGTACTATTCAGTAAAATCCCAATAGAATGGTGTTTCGTCAATTCGAAAAGATTTCCTGCGTCAATAGGTTTCGCGGACATCCATCCCTTAGGCCACACTTCTCTTCCTATGCTTTGTAAAAAGCCCAGAAACCGCTATTTTTGTATAAACCCTATAAGCCATGTACAATCCCTTCACGAGAACCGAAGAAAACGCGATCATGCGTTATGTCTTTGCCATCATCGACGCAGATATGAATATCCATCAAAGCGAGGAGGCGTTTCTGACGCTCCTCGGCATGAAATTCGGCTTCTCGCAACGTGACTTGATGAACGCGGTCATCACGGATGAACAGGTCGCCGTCAGGACACTTTCTTCCATGTCAGCGGAAAAGAAACGGCTCGCAACCTCGCTGTTCACGGCGGCAGCGCTGGCGGACGGGAACACCAGACTTGGAAAAGCGGAGATGGAGAAATGCCTCAATATCCTGAAGAAATGCTCCCTGCCGATGGATGTGCCGTTCACAGAATCTGTGAGGATCGCACATTCCTTTGTGGACCGATAGGTCATATCAAGTTGTATGGACCCTCATGATAATTGCACTACTAACAATCGCATATGAGTACCCTGCCCGATACCTACAAACTGGACAAGAACCTTCGATGGGAAGATTTCGAAGTCAATGACAATTTCGACGATTCGTATAGGCGGCTTAATTTCAAGGACATTGAGTATATTTCTGACATATTCATAACCTATCTGCCCGGCGGAGAGAACCTTACCGTCGATATCGATCTGAAGCGAAGGGTCGTCCTGAAGATCAACCAGATTGGCCATCATTCCTATCCGGACGTCGAGCCGGGTGATGGTTATCTCTTCACAATCTACAATGACGACCTGGGAACGGCACAACTTGGCACAAAGCCCGTCAGGCTGGTCATGGCTACTGAAGACTATCTCATCTTCCGAGGATATGACGTCCTGGCAATGGGTCCCTTCGGCCTGGTCGATCCGGGGAATACCGATTACGGCGTGGCCGTGTTCCTCAAGAACAGGGGCATCCGGAAAATCGCCTTCTACCGGTATGATACCCGGAAGTGCTATGAGTATGCAAATAAAAGCAACCGAATCCAGCAACTGCCCCTGACCTTTTCCGAAGGTGGAAGCTCTCTTTTTCAGGAGAGCGATTCCCATGATGCGGCCGACATCAGCTATGAGAGGGTCAAGAGGAATGCCGACGCTTTCAAGAGAAGGATGTCCACTATGAACATGCTGGAGAAAATAAGTCTCGCCCGTGAAACGGACCGAATCTTCAACATCGGAGCCAGGTATTGGAATGACGGTGATCGCGATACCGCGATGAAGTATTTTGCCGAAGCTTTGGATCTCTTCCCCATAAACACCGACGTCATCGGTATCTATGGAGATTATTTCGAATACTCTGACTACGACCTCTCCATGAAATTCTACGAACTCGCCATCAGCCTGGGTTCCACCAGGAAGAAAGATTTCTATCAGCTGGCGAACTTCTATAAATGGAAGGGCGATTATCACAGGGCCGACCAGTGCTACACTCTGTGGGAACTTGTGAAAGCACGCTCCGGTATCGACTCGGACGAATAGTCCGCCGTATCCACAGACAATCACTTTCCAAGCCGCTGGCAGAAACGCCGGCGGCCGCTGTTTTTGCGCAGCCATGTTAGGATGGTTTCCGCATCCCTAGCTGTCCATCATCGTGATGAGCCCGAACGTGCACACGATGAGGACCATCTTGAGCAGGAACACGAGTGCGTCCCAAGCCGTCCTGACAGGCCAAAGCAGGATTTCGATGATCGTCTTCATTGTTTGCGTGTCAATTTCATTGATTACAGGCAGACGGCCGTTCGCGGCGCACGGGCCGGAACTGAAGAACCGTCATGTTCATACGACTGTTGCAGGTCCACCGCGAGAGATGTGGACAGGACGCTTGACCGAGAAAAATGATACCGCCGGGGCTGACGATATCGCGTCTCTTCGTTTCAACTCCGGACTGGAGCACCCCCCGCACCCCGGTGCCTCCGAGACTGCTGCAAAGATATGCATATTATTCCTGATAAACAACCATCTGTGACTTCTCCCCTTCCGTAGCCTCCTCCGCAGCCGGAAGGGAGGGAACGGCAACGTCAAGGGGAAGTGGAAGAAAGGACGTCCTTGGACGCCCCTTTGTTCACGCCGGACGGGGACCGTACGGGCCGTACAGCCTGTGGTGGGCGGTCCGCACCCTTGACGCCGGGAGGGATACCGCCCCCGGTGTTCCCTCCCAGTTTTGCGGATGGAGGGAGGCGCTGTGAAGGGAAAAGTAAAGGCGGGCGGTCCTCCAGGGTACCGCCCGCCCGTGAAGCGCATCACTCCGTTTCCACACCAAGCGCTCCTAGAAGGGCACTCGCATGCTCGAACAGCGCATCCTCGTTCCCGCCTCCGTCGTCCTCCAGGAATTCCATGGCCGCCAGGTGCGCCACCGTCAGGGCGCTGGTGCGCGCATCCGTGATGGGGGTCGGTCTTTCCGTCAGTCTCGATTTGACCGCGTCGTAGTTGTCTATTGCCTTGACCAAGGCGCAGGCAAGAGACAGGATCTCCATCGTATAGAGATCTTTGAGGTGAATATTCTCTAACATCCCAATGTTCACTTTTGGGTATCACTTCAGGTGGATTTGCCGCCTTTGCGATATGGAGCATTCCAGCCGGATCATCCGCTGCAACGCTTCCAGTAAACTGATCGGAACACGTCTTTCCATCACCTCCGTCTCTTCCGTGGCAGTTCGTCCGGCAGCACCGGGTGGCGGCAGCCCGGAAATAAACGGAGGCGGCCCCCTGGCCAGGAACCACATACGGGTAGCCGGGCAAGCCATCACCATGAGGCAATTTGAATAGTTCAAGCAGGTCTGTCTTCCGGTCATCTCATCGGGCTGTACCTTTCTTGATGCAAATTTCAGTAAGTCCTGCTGAATTCGCTTTCTTAAAGGCAGATAGCCTTCATCTCCCTTCCGCCGGACCGTCCGCCCGAGGGATGAAGGGGCCCCGTGAGCGGAGGGAGAAGGAACGCGGGAGGGACGCCCGCCCGGGGCGGAAAGCGGCCAGGGCGCCAGGAGGGATTGTTGACCGGAACGAGTCGGCTTTTCACCAAGGGTGAAATATGCGAGTGAAGCGGAAACACTCCCGAACCGCCCGCCTCCCGCGTTCCTTCGACCGGCAGCGGAAAGGGTCTGGAATCCCTCGGGCGGACGCAGGGAGGGGAGCGCAGGGGGACGGGAACCGGCGTCCGCAGCTGGCGTGACGAAATCAGGGGGCGCCTGAGTTCGTCAATCCCTGGTGCAACCAGGGAGTCGCTTGGCGGTCCGGAGGGTGGACGGGCATCAGGAACGGACGGGCCCCTTCGGAAGGACGACGGGTGGATCCCGCGCTGACGGCAAAGGGGAGAATCGCCCCGGCGCCGTTCCCCCGACCGGTCCGGCGGATCGGGCATAAAAAAATCCCGCACCGTCACGGCGCGGGATCCAAGGTATCCTTCGGAAAAGGAGCCGTCCTCCAGAAAGAGGAAGGGTCTGCCAGATGCGGCAGCAGCAAGTTGATCAGGGGTCCGAACGGACGGATTGTCGGTCTGCTCTTCTTCTGTAATACCTAAAGTATAGATTTAGATTAAAGTATTTATCTATATGGAATAAAATGAGAGATACTGTCTAAATCTTTATCTATGTGAACACGTCCATATACTTGGAAAACCATTGGATAATCTCCCCGTCATCGATCGGGACGCTCCACTTGTCTGGGTTGACATCACGGCACCGCCGCCACGGGGAGTCTTCACCCGTGAGCAGTTCGACGACATTCCTCATGCCCCTGTCGACACAGGCGAGAATCGTCCTCGCCATCACGGAATAAAGGTCGGGATCCCTTTGGCGAAGCCTCTCCGACGCACCGGAATAGACGTCAGGCACGAACTGAGCCTTGGTGTATACACGGGCGAAGACGGGACCATAACGCCACATCAAAGGCTGCTCGTCAATGATTCTTATCTGTCTGTTCACCAAACAAATACCATAAATGATATAAAGTGAGGCTTGAAGGAAGGACATCGTCAGTGGGCGCTGCCTGTCAAGACCATTCCTGATCAGGAAATAGAGGTCCGCCACGGCTTCCGCCAGTTCAATGCTTCCGTACGTAACCTTACCGTCGCATTGAGGGGCCGCCTGTCCGGCCTCCCCTTCTCCAGGGTCTGCCGTCTCTTTCGCGTCGCTATTTTGGGAACGAGTCTCCTTACCGGTCTCCTTGCAGATTTCCGTCAGGCTGAGCGGGGATGGCCTGGCCTGCCTGCTCCTTCTCCCGGAAGGGGGAACGCCGTCCGTCTCCGACTTGTTCATGTACAGCAGATGCAGCGTCGTCATGAAAGGCTCCGCGAATTCCGGCCGGACATTCTCCACCCCGGTGAGCCAGTTTAGCATCATTTCCATATTCTTGTGTGTCAAAATACTCGTCTGCTCCATTTCATTCGTCACTTTATGTCATTGAAAGATGTCGGGAGGGCTGTTTTGTCAACCCTCCCGACGGAAGGAAAGCCATCACCAGGAGCCGTCGAACTCCTCGGGAAGGTCGGGCGCGGGGCTCGCTGGAGCTGCGCCCTGTCCGGTCGGGGCACCCTGCTGCCTGTCCTCGAACTCGAAGGTCCTCAGGTTACCCAGGATCGGGGTGTAGCGTTCCATCTCCTCCCTGGAGATGCCCAGCTTCTGCCGGTTCTCCCTCCCGACGGACGCCTTCACCATGAAGTCGCTTCCGTACTTGTTGTTCGGGGTCGGCTTGACCTCGATGTCGAGGTTGATGGTCTTCTTGCCGTTCTTCTCGGAGAGGAACAGGCACGGGTTGTCCTCGAGCGGGATGAAGATACCCTTCTTCCCTTCGCAGATGCGGGTCTGGTGCACGAGGTTCGTGAGGGCGATGTTGCCCAGGTGGGTTGTTCTCTTAGCCATAGCTGTTGTTGTTAAATGGGTTACTGCTTTATATTTTACAAATATAACTTATTTTATTAAACAAATTCTAACGAAATCAAACGCACGGAAGTACCGAGAAACGGCGCGCCCCCTTTACGGTGGACAGGTACCTCCCATAGAGCTGACGGTCGTACTGCTCCAGTTCCTTCCTGTCGAACACGGTCTTGAGGTAGAGCCGGTACTCCTCCGGATGCTGCGTACGGAAAGCCTCCTCGTCGAACCTGCTCTCGTTGACGGACTTGTACCGGGCGACCGTCCGGGTCTCCCCCGTGGCCGGATCCACCGCCGTCATCGCCTCGGCGTCCCGGATGGATGTCTTGATGGCCGTCTCGACGCGCATGATCTCCTCGTCGAGCTGCTCCCTCTCCGACTTCAGCTCCAGGTACCGCCTGCAGTTGTCCAGGTCCTCGCCCGTGGCAACGCGGACCTTCCGGTCGACGGAGGCCGGGTATTTCAGGAGGGAGTCCTGGGAGTCGAGCGCTTCGGGCTCTATCCCGAGGAGGAGATTCTCGTTCCAGAAGCGGTCTATGGCCCCCTTTACCGTGGCGTAGAATCCCGGGTTGAAATGCACCCAGGCATGGTCCATGGACAGTCTCGGGGACCCTGTCACCCACGCGATGGCGGCCATCCCGATGCCCATCACGCCCATCTGGTACTGAACCTGGCATACCCAGTAGAGGGGCAGGTTGTTCTTGTCCACGGGCTTCGATGTCGACTTGATCTCGAGGATGCACAAGTTTTCCTCCGTCTGGTCGAATCCCTCGGGGTAGAAGAGCCTGTCGGGCGACACCCGCAGCCACGGGCAGTCGTCATCCACCGCCAGCCAGTCCCCCGCCGACTCCGGGACGATCGTCGCCCCGGTCGCGTCAGCGAAGTACTCGGCGACGGCGGGTTCCAGGAAATGTCCGTTGCGCATGGCCTGCGTCTCCTGGACGGGCGGGTCGATGCCCATCCGCTGGCGCCAAAGCCGAAGCGGCGTGGAGAAGGGGCTCGCGCCCATAACCGTCCCCGCGTCGGAGGACCCGATGCCCTTGAGGCGCTCGAGCAGCCAGTCCTCATGGGTGGCCGGCCGTATGATCGTGTATCCCATACCGTCCCCTCCCTATGCCGTTTTCTTGCGTCCGGCCTGCTCCATAAGGAGGTCGAAGTCCTGGTCGGAGATGGTGTATATCTTCTCTATCCTCCGCCTGATCGCCGGGATGTCGTCCGTAGTTGACGAGGCGATGGCCACGCTCTGCAGCCAGTAGCCGCTTTGCGGGGTCAGCGGCCTCCTCTCGGCGGGTGTCCGCTGCCTTCGCTGCGGAGCCGTCCCCGAGGCGGATGTCCCCTGCGGGAGGTCGTACTTGCTCCGGTCCTCCTCGAAGTAGACGTCTGCCCCTAGGCCGATGGCCTTCCCCGCGACGGAGATCGCGTCAGAGAGTGCCATCTTGAAGGCCTCGTCGTTGACGAAGAGCTTCCCCGAACGTTCCACCCTCGTGTAGACGTTGCCTCCGGTCCCCGGAATCGCGGCGGACCACTCCCCGCTTTCCGGGTCCTTCACGTACAGGTTCACGTCCACGAAGGCGGACACCTCCGTGTCGGAGGCGGCCTGGGTGTACTTGTTCACGATTTCGTACCGCCACCCGAAACCGCAGGGGCCGAATACCTCGGTCAGATGCTTCAGCCGCCACATCGTGTTGATGTTCGTCGAGCCCTTGAGCCGCCCGTCCTCGATGGGCTTCTTCGCCTCGGACGGGACGCACCGCAGCCGTTCGTACAGCCGCATGTTCACGGGCGCCGCCGGGTCTCCGGCCGCCGCGCCCTGATTCTTGTTCGTCTGCATGTCTTTGTTCATTAATTGGTTATGGTTTTTATATAAAAATATATTTATATCAAAACATGATCGGGACAGTCAGGTCTGTCCCCGAGAAGGGGGTCACGTCCCCGTCTGGGGCCCTGTGCTCCCACTTCCCGCAACGGGTCGCCACCGCCCCGGCTCCCAGCTGGGAGAGCACAGCGTTCATCATCCGGCAGGACTTCCTCGTCGGCAGCGTCTCCCCGGAGAGCGTCACTGTCCCCTCCGTCCTCGCCACCCTCAGGCAGGGCGTCCTGTGCAGCCAGACCGTGGTCACCCCCCGTTCCGTGGTGACCGTCCTCCCGTTCATCTCCAGCGGCGCGCCCGTCATCACTGCGGCGGCCGTCATCATGTCGCTTCTTGTCATGGTTTTCTGTTTTGTCATATCGTATATCCGCCGTCGATGCCGACGATGGACTCGGGGCGGAACGCCCGCCAGTCGTCGCGTACGAGGTCGAAGTAGACGAAGGTCATGAGCGGCCTGTCCCCGCCCTTGCCGGAGGGATCCCCCCGGTGTTCGCGGATGAGGTCCGCGTCCCTCGTCCCGTAGGCGCTGCGCATCGATCCGTCTGCCTTGACATATCGGAAGTGTACGACATCGGCCTGCATCGCCTTCTTCAGGTCGAGCAAGAGTCCGGCCTTCCTCACCGCTCCGTCCCCCCTCCCCGTGCGGGAGAACACCAGGGACGCGAGGGTGCGGACCTCCTGGTCCGCCGTCCTCTCAAGGAACTCGTCGGCCGTCATAGCGTCTTCCTCCCTGCCGCCCTGAGGACGGCCTTCTTGACGATCTTCCCGAGGCTGGAAGCCAGCGAGACGACATCGTCCATCACGATGTAGGAGTCGTACATCCTCCGGAGTTCGTCCGCCGGCAGCGAGGAGACGATGCTGATCCCTACCGGCGTGAACCCGTCCCTCCGCACCTCGTCCGCGGCTTCCCGTACCGCCCAGGCGCCGCCCTCGGCGCAACCGTCCGACACGATGAACATCAGCGCACGCTCGGAGGTCCGCCTGCGGATGCGCGAGGCCGCCTCCAGGATTGCGGCGGCCGTGGGGGTGCCGCCGAACGAGCCGACCGATCCGATTCCGTTCGCCCTGCCGGGGACGTTCCCCTCGCGGTAGTTGCGGATGACGTTCTTGCCGCCCGCGGACGTGTAGCCGTAGATGTACAGTCCCACGTTCGGGATCTTCCCGACCGCCTCGTTCACGAGTACGGCGGTGTCTCGGGCCAGCCGTTCGCGGATTCCGCACATGGATCCGGACTCGTCGATCACCAGCGCGACGCTTACCCTCTCGCTACGGACCTCGCCCTTACGGACGTAGACGGTCTGAACGCCCTGCTTCGCCTCGCCGAGCTTGTTCGTGTCAAGCAGGCCGCTCCTCATCCCGGTAAGGGTGTATGCGTACTCCGTGCTGTTGCACCGCAGCGCCTGTGCGACCGCCGGTATGAACCTCCTCACCCTCGAGAGGGAATCCGAATAGGCGTCCGCGTTTTCCCCGGGACGGATGACGACGGTGCCCTCGCGCTCGCCTCTCTCCAGCAGGCCTTCGCACTCCTTCGCGAGAAGCGCCCCGTCCTTCCTGGCGGCCTCGGCCATGTCGTCTTCCCCGAGCGGGTTCGTCCCGGGTCCTGCGGGATCCGACGTCAGCTCTTTCACGGCGTCCTCGATCTCGCCGAAGAGTCTCCGTATCTCCTCGTCGGTCATCTCTCCGCCGTGCCCTCCGGGCGCATCCCCGGACGCGTTCCCTTCACTTCCGGAGGGTCCCGCCTCCGTCCCGGCTTCCTTCGTACCGTCACCACGCTGCGGACATCCGCTTCGCGGAAATCCCTTCCCGGATGCCCCTCCTGACTTCGATTCCTTCCCCTTCTCACCTTCCGTTCCGGATGAGCCGCCCTGGCCGGTTCCTGATCCCCCGGAGGCTTCCCCGTCGCTTTCGCCCTCCTGGCCGGTGTCTTCGGCGGTATCGTCCTTCTGTTCCTCCTCCCGGGAGAGCCGTTCCTTGATGAGCTCATAGATGTCCCTGGCGCGCTCCAGGCATTCGGTGGTCGACTCCGGATAGGGGTCGAGGAGGTCCCGGACCTCCAGGAGGGTGTCCGCGAATTCCGCCGCGTCGTCCATATCGAGCGAGGAGGGATATCTGACGATGCTGAACACCGCGTTGAAAAGACGGGCGAACGCTCCGAGGCGGACCTCTTCCTCCTTCTTCCCCATCTCCTCCTCATATCGGCCGAAGTGATACTGCTTTGCAGACTTGAGGAAATTGGCGAGGCCGGGCTTGCGCTCCCCGAGCTCACGCTCGATGCGCTCGTCCTCCAGGACGTTCTGCAGGCTGTGGACGACCTCGTTCTCCGCATCCGGCAGTCTCGTGAAGTCGGTATAGAGGAGGTGGCTGCCCTCGTGTACGGTCAGACCCAGGAAGACATCGAGCCGCTTCCCGACCGGCAGCGACCGGTCGTCCAGGACCCTGCTAGCGACGAAGACGCTGTGGGAATCCGTGCAGGAGCGCGTTGCGTCGATGCGGACCGCCACCTTGAAGGGCGTGTCCATGGCGACGATCATCTGCCCGGCCAGCCGGTAGGCTTTCTTGAGGAGGTCCTCGTCGTTTCTGGGATTCACCAGGACCGATGAATAGGCGGAGTCCGCCGGGAGGGTATCCTCCCAGCCAAGGCGGCCGCTCCTGCGGATCCTGACGAAGTGTTCGCCGTCCCGCTCCAGGAAATCCTTCGAGAGAAGGTCGAGTTTCTCCTCCCGGGTAAGGTTTGAAATATCGATATGCGTATTCATATGTAAAGACTTATGACGATTGTTCTCAACCGTCGGTTCAGTTCGCGATGACCGCGTTCCAGACGATGCTCCGCTCGCCTTCGGACTTGGTTCCCTCGAAGAGCGGGAGATAGGTCAGTTCCATGGCGGCCGCTGCCGTGTATCCGGCAGCGACCATCCGCGCGGCGCGCAGCGTCTCGCGTGTGGAAAGCGTCGTTCCCAGTTCCTCCTTGGCGTAGTTCGACCGCACGGTCCCCGCCGTGCTCACGATGTTCCGCGCGTCGGACTTGTTGATACCGTACCGCTTCATGAGGACTTCGACCTCCTGCTCCGCCGGCATGTAAGACAGTTCGACGGGGAAGAAACGGTCCATCAGGGCCCGGTCCATCATGTTCGTCCCTGTGTATTCGGCCCCGATGTTCGCAGTGGCGACGAAACGGCATTTCGGATGGACGGGAATCGAACGACGGTCCTTCGTCCCGGCCATCTCCACGGGGAGGGCCCTCCGGCTGTCAAGGCACGGAAGCAGGATGTTGTTGACGGCTGGCGTGGCCCTCGAGAGCTCGTCGAGAAGGATCACCCCTTCCTCCTGGATATCCTGCGTGAAGGAGGCGTAGTCGAACACGGAGGATCCGTCCGGGGCGATGCGGTGAACGCCGAGCATCTCGGATATCGGGTCGTACATCGAGCCCATGTCATAGACATGGCACTTGAGCCCGAGCTTGCGGCAGGCCGTCAGCACCAGTTCCGTCTTGCCCGTCCCGGAGGGGCCGGTGAAGAGCGTGTTCTCCTGCTGGAGGATGTTCACGAGCAGCAGATACCAGTTGTCCTCCCCCACCCAGAAGCCGTCGTCCTCGATCGTGGGGACCGCGAAACGGGGGTTCTTCCGGATCCTGTCCAGGAGGGTCAGGGGCCTCGGCTGCGCGCTGTCCTCGCTGAAGACGCCCGTCGACGGGGTTCCGGGCTCGTTGACCTTGTGGCTGGCCATATAGGCATTGTAGGCCTCGACCATCTCCGTCGAGGGGGCGTGACGCGGGTCGACCAGGTCTTTCGCCGCCACGCTGACGGGGAAGATATCCCCGGCCGAATAGAAGGGCGTGACGCTCTTCGTGCGCATCTCTAGGGTCTCGGAGGCGAAGACGGTCCCCACAGGATAGGCGGATCTGACCGCCGTGTCCGCCTGGACGTTGAGATCTGAAATGATACCCTTGCCGGAAGGGTCCGTCTGATGCGGCATGGGGCGCAGCCTGCTGCGGCCTCCGTCCGTGACTGTCCTGAATAGGTAAATCATGCTCATGTGCGTGTGCTTTTAACTTCGCGGAAGAATCCGAGGGATGCGCCACAACGTGTGGCCGCAATCCCGACGGATTACGACGCAAGAGGAAAAGCACAAGGGGACTGCAAAAGCAGCCGCGGAAAAAGGGAGCGCCCGGAGCTTTTTCCGAAGTCTTTTGCGCGGGGAGGATTGACACATGTCTGGGGCTGCGGAAAACTGGGGATATTAAATCGACCAGAACAAGAGATTCTGATTATTATCCGCTATATTTGTAAAGAGACATTAATGACCATTCACCATGCCAAAAATCAGTTATAGAGGAGGCCTATACGAAGGGACATTGAAGGACGGAGTCCCCCACGGGAAAGGAATTCTGAAATGGGAAAGCGGTGACGAGTACCGTGGCCAATGGCAAGACGGGAAAATGACAGGATTCGGAATCCGCTTTGTAGGTAATGGGAGAGGCGGGTACTTCTCCCGTACCCAAGGATACTTTGTGGACGGGCAGCTTCAGTATCCGAGTTTTGTAGACTACAATGAGTTATAGTTTTAGAAATGGATAAGATCGTATTGGACGCCATGCGTTCCTATAACAGTGCTGCCCTGGATTGGGGTTTCCTCAGAATGGGAGGATTCTCGGGGAAGAGAATCACATTTGAAGAGTGTTGCAACAGTATGAGGTCAAGGTTGTATGGAGCCTCCATCCAAAACGACTATAGAGATAGGATCGGTGGTGCAATCATCGTTCTCAAGGAAGTCATTCAGTCAACGGGAGTATCCAGAAAAGAGGATATCTGTCCTACCATTCTTGTCTTTGCCGAGCTTTTGAAAACCTCAACCAAGCCCAAAACATATAATTTGCTATATTTGTAGAACGAGAATGGCCTTCCTATGTCCCACATAATTACCTACACCGAAGAAATCGAAGAGCACGGATCATGCCAGCAGCGTCCGGCGTTGGAGACTGGGGACAAGTATCTTCATGAGGTCGAGGGTAAGATGCGGCTTCGCATCGTCAAGGGCGTCCGTTTCGACCGGTATGTCTGGGAGGATGTCGCGCAGTGGAGCACCACCATTGAGGAGTTCTTCGAGGAGGAGTATACGCTGTTGTCGATTCCTGTTGACGCATCGACTGTCTCGGTCTTCGTGGCCAACGGCCTGCTCGGCATCCTGTCTCGTGACAGGGATTTGCTCCGGGGTGATCTCATCGTTCCCGCCTCCATCGGCAATGTCCCCGTGCGCGGCGTCGCGTCCTTCGGTTTCTACGATTGCCGGAATCTGACGCAGGTCACATTTGCACCGATGGTCGGCATTGTCTACGAATACGCCTTCGCCAAGAGCGGCATTCTGGCGATGACCTTCAACGACGAGTTTGCCATCATGGTCCATACTACCGCCATCGACGGTTGCGACTCTTTGCCCAAGTTCGACCCTCTTTTCGACCGTCCCTTTCCGGGAATGTATCTGTTTCGCGGTGGGCATGCGTTTGAAGAATGGGAGGAGAAACTCAGGCATATGCATTTCTTGACCGAAAACTGAACAGAATCGACGACAACCTTATAAACAATTGATTTATGGGAAGATATTTAGTCAGAATTGCCAGAAAGGTTTATGACATGGAGAATTGTGACGTCCGAGGCTATCCGCTCGAGACCATCGAATACACCGGCGAGGAGTACGAAACTTATGTCGAACCTGAAAACAGCTACGATGTCCACATGCTCGGCAATGGTTGGGAGGAACACACTGTAATCGAATAACTGAACTATGATAAAGAACCATTTGTATCAAGCCTTGAGGACGGCGATTGTCTTCTTTTTCGGGGCTTTGGTAGTTGCATGCGGCGAGGATAATCCCGTAGAACCGGACCCCGTCAAACCCGATATAACCGTCGATGCTTCCAGCTTGGACGTCTTCTCGTCCGGAATCAGGGTAGAAGCCGAACCTCCGGGTGGAACGTTCACGAAGGATGTCGTTTTCACCACAACGGATAAGTGGACCGCGACAGTATCTGGAGATGGATCGATCAGTTGGGTGTCGATCCGGCCGACCTCGGGGGCGGCTGGAAAAACGACGATGACCGTCTCGGTGTCTACTAACGATGCTGAATCAGAGCGCCGGGCGGAGGTAAAGATTGCCTGCGGTACTGTAAATAAGGCTTTCACGGTGATACAAGAAGGGCAAACCCCGAAGCCTCCGTCTCTAATCAATGTGACTAATCCAGAGGAATCGGGAATTACCGTAGTTAGCTATGACCAATCCAAAAGGGAATTGCTGATGGAGGTTCCGGAGGATAAGATTCCGAAAGTTGGAGACATCATATGTTCGGGGAGAACCGCTGAAGCGCCTTTTGGGTTCCTGGGAGAGGTAGAAAGCGTATCTGTCAGTAATACCAGGGCAGGTGAGGATATCGGGAAGAAATGGGTCCGTACCGGTTTTGCGGTATGCTCGCTCTATACGCTGTTTCAAAAACTTGGGGTAGAAGAAAAGAGATGGATTGCCCTGGGCGAGGGAGATGCCTCGTTTACTGACGATGCCGGACACTCTATAGAACCAGTAAAGGATAAAGAAGGAATTGATGTGGTCTCAATTCATCTTCCTATTAAGTTTGATGATGTGAAAATCGATTATACTTACGAAGTCTCCATTCCGCGCTGTTCTCTGTACGTTGATACAAAAACCATCAATCTCGTTTTCGGTTATGATGTTTTGATTAAACAGTCCGAATTGGTTCACTTAAAGGCCGCAGTGAAATTTCCATTCTCCAAGAAAGGAGAACTCATAAAAGATTTGAACTGGGATCGTCCATCTTTTGTACACGTCCGTGATATCCAACTGGGGCCGATTCCGGTAGTCGTTACGACTCAGTACATGATGACAGTCCCTTATGAATACTCGATATCCGCAAATATGGATATGGATATCTATAAGCGAGTAACCTATCATCATATGGGTGGGTATTACCACTGTGCCACTAACACACTCACCCCCCTTGATGGGAGTACCACTTTCTTTGAAGTCATTGAAGGTGACGATGAAGGAGAATACCAGCCGGAGTATTCAGAAAGGGAGTTCAGTGCGACAATAGATGGAAAGCTTTCCATCGGAGTGGATTTCGGCTGGTCTATCGGCCTTTATGGGGGTAATATTGACGATGACGGGGACATTTCCACCGGGTTGAACTATTTGGCAGCAGGCGCTAATGGTGGTATCAAGGTCTCAGACAAGATTTCTTTGGGCGCGATGACTAATATGGATGAGGTTTCACATAATGCCCTAAGGATAATTGATGATCAGACAATTAAGAGTAGCGTGTATGGGAAAATCTGGGGAACGTTTCTTTCTACCGATGTTTTAGGCGCGGAAATACAGTTTCTCACCGCTGAGAAGGAATGGGATTTCTATAAAACAGAATTGTACTCATCATTCTTTTTCCCGTATTATTCGAAGTTGAAAGTCAAATCAATCAACCATCAAGGGTTTATCAATGTGACCGGGAAAAAGCACAAACCGATTTTTAAAGGTTGGGCATCTGTCTTCAATGAAAACGACTTCGGTCTCTGCCTGGAAAGTGCCGATGGGAAGGACTATTACGTATTCAGTATGAAAGGTCACCCCATCAATAAGGATAATGAATTCAGTTTTGATTTGCCAGTCAATATCTCCAACCTCCGCCGTGGTGTCAAGTACTCGGTGTATCCTTATAGCCGTGTAACCAATTTTTTGGGGCTTGGCGGTGAAAAGATGGTTTGCCGGAAAGGAGTAGGTTTCTTGATTTCGGAAGATGGTCAGTTGTCAACAGGGGTCATTGACGATGTCCCCGGGGAAGTTTTATAATAGTCCGCAGCATATGAAAAAAATAACTGTAGCTATCATTTCTGCGGCACTCCTTTATGTCGCCAGTGGATGTCTGGTTGAAGAAAGCTCAACGAGCGCTCCCAACATTCATGTAATCAATGCCAGTTTGGAGAATTCTGACACACGAGCCATCTTGATTCAAGAGCCGGAATCATATAATCTCTTTGCAAAATGGCAGGGGCACGAATACATCAAGGTGTTCTATTTAATGACAGACGAGTATCATAGTAACGCCCCCTTGGTACAGGTGTCCGAGATTACCAATGATGGATTAGGTGCCACTTTCACATACAAGGTACCGGCGGAGTGGGACAAGAAAGACACTTATGATGTCAAGCTTTTCACGTCCCCTTGTAATCCCAAGATGATGGATGGTAAAGTTTACTACAACGCATCCATTATTCGTGAACCAATTACGGAGTTCCAGTTGCCGGTCTACACGGAAGGTGAAATCAATGCCGAAGGAACGCTTAATGCAACTTTCTATCATTACTACACATACGAGCTTCTCCATATCAAGAACACGTCCAACGAAGACATCACCTTCACACTGTTGGGATTTGAAGAAGGTACTTGGTTCAAACAGAAGGGGTCGTTGTGTATAGATGATGGCCAGTTCGTGGTCAATGCTCCCAGTACAAAAGACCCAGTAACCACCACAACCGTTTCAGTGAAGGCAGGGGAAACCGGGACCATCGTCTCTGCCTACATCCCGACCGGCCAGCCCATCCATATGGCGAGGATGATTGCGCAAGTCAACGGGCAGGACGTCCAGTCCGTTAACACTAAGACCTCCGGCATCCAGTTGAGGCAAGGACATGCTTACCATATGTATTGCGGATGGAACGGAAAGGAACTGAAGTTCTGGTCGAATGAAGAGGAGCCTCTCGATGTCGAGACGCTATCCGCGACGTTCGATCCTGTGTCCTTTACCGGATCTTTTGTTGGTGCCGTGACCAATTTGTCTTCGATGGATGTCAGTCGGGCTGGCTTCATGATCTGGCGGCCTGAGAACCCGGAGGGCTTTGTCGAGTACGACGCCACCGTCGCGGATGACAATACGTTCTCATTGACACTGACTTACAAGGATTTCCTGGAGATGGCCTACGGCGATCCGGTGATGGGGACATACAATGTGTCGGCTTATGCGTTCAAGGCCGATGGCACTCGCTCCAGTGGCGGGATTCTTGAGTTTAACATCGACAAAGAACAACCGGATCTTCCGACGGGACCCACCGAAGGCGATCTGATCGACCTGGGTCTTACTGTCACCTGGGCATCCTGCAACATTGGCGCTTCCCAGCCGCAGGAGGTCGGCAGTTTCTTCGCCTGGGGTGAGGTTGAGCAAAAGTCCAATTACGAGTGGTCCAATTATGCGCTGAGTAATGGAACTGGGACTTCCCTGAAGAAATACTGTCTACAGTCCACCTATGGGATTGTCGACAGCAGGACGAAGCTGGAACCTGCCGACGATGCTGCCTATGTCAAATCTCAGGGGAAGAAGAGGATGCCGACGGTGGCTGAATGGCAGGAGTTGAATGAAAAGTGCGTCGGGACAAAAATAAACTATAAGAATCGGGATGGCTATCTGGTCGCCAGCCCGATGACTGGTAATGCAATCTTTATTCCCTGTAATGGTTTCAAGACAAAAACGAATCATTACAACTTTTATGCGCCTTATTATTGGACGTCGGAATTGGATTTGGAGTCTTCCCAGAATGCCCAGAAGGTTAGTTTTATCAATCGATGGGAGTTGGGGGCGCATTATCGGTTCGAAGGATTGGGTGTCCGGCCGGTTTCGGACAGCCAGCCAGAAACGACCATTGATGTCAACCCGACCTTGCTGGAATTTGGCAAGGTGCCGGTTGGAAGCAACGTTTCCAAGACAGTGACTGTTTCTAATACTGGTAATGGTCCCTTGACATTTTATTTGGCTGGAGGTGGAGATTCTTTCTCGTACACTCCTGATAATGAAGTTAAGCTTGAAAAGGGCAAATCCTGCGAGGTTACCATTACTTTCAGTCCACAAGGCATAAGCCAGATGGGCGCCGTTCTCCGAGTATTCTCGAATGCGACGAATGGGACGAAATACATTGAATGTGAAGGTGAAGGTATTCAACCACCTGTTGCTATTCCCGAGGCTGTGGATTTGGGCCTTTCTGTAAAGTGGGCTTCTTTTAACATCGGTGCTTCCACCCCTAAAGAGATTGGGTATTATTATGCTTGGGGAGAGACGGAAACAAAAGACGAGTACACTTGGTCAAATTATAAATTCGGTAATCCGAATCCTTATAATCATCACATTCTCTCTCCAGAAGACGATGTCGCTCGAATCCTCTTAGGAGAAGGCTGGCGAACTCCAACAAAGGCTGAGTGGGTTGAGCTATTTGAACACACCAGGCATTATGTTCAAGAGGACTTTTCTTGGGTTTTTATTGCAGATAATGGCACTCAACTGGAGTTTCCGAAGACTGGGTACATTGAAAGAACAGACATCGAAGAGAGTAATACTCTTTTTTGTTGGTCTTCAACGTTGTCTAAGAATGGATATCCGTATTTTATGTACGCTAATTATTATGGCTACTGTAATATTGTGTCAGATAAAAACGGAAACGGGCGAACTGGTATGACAATTCGAGCCGTTTATGGTGGTGAACCAGCGGTCACATCGATAGATGTGTATACAAATGAATATACAGGATATGAGTATTTAGTTACTTCGAGTAATGGCGACGTTTTGGAGTATCCACTTTGTATCGCCGGTAGTACAACCACAAAAACATTTACAGTTTACAACGAAGGAGACGTTGATTTGACTGTAAAGATTGCGAACCCCAGTCGCTGGGTGGATTATAATGAAGTGGAGTATCCCGACTTTCAAGTCCCTGAACAAGATAAGAAATTTACATTGTCACCTTATGAAGAAAAGGTAGTTGCCATTAATTATACGCCTATGGGTGTTAACGATGATTATTCTGGACATGTTGACATCTATTCGGATGGAGTGGAAGGAACTGCAACTGTGAGACTAGAAGGTAATGGAGGCGTACCAATAATGCAAGGGATGATAGCAAGTCCTGTCGATTTAGGGCTATCAGTGAAGTGGGCAAGTTGGAACATAGGTGCGTCTAAAGATGTTGAAGGCGGTAATTATTATGCATGGGGAGAAACAACGCCGAAGTATTATTACAGTTGGGACACATACCAATTCTACAATAAAGCGATGGATAAGATTACAAAATATAATTCTTCTGACCATCGGACATTGTTAGAGAAAAATGATGATGCCGCATCTGTTAATTGGGGTGAGCATTGGCGTATCCCTACATACGAGGACTATGAAGAGCTCCTTTCAAATTGCACCCAGAAATGGACATCTATAGATGGTGTCAATGGCCGTGTATTTACAGGTCCCAATGGGAATACCATCTTTATGCCTGCTCTTGGATACTGTTATCAAGATAATGAAATAAGTGATTACAATGAAGTGGGATCTTATTGGTTTGCCGATCTTGAGAACGAAAAAATCGGGATGTCTGATTATGTCGCGGCTATGGGATATATGTTCTCTTGGGGAGATTTTAATGCAAGATATAGAGGAAAGCTCATTAGACCTGTTTACGTTGAGTAGGGTAATGTAAATTCCAGCTTGATTTATCCTAAAACCTGTAGATGCTTAACGTCAAGACCGAGTAACCTTTTCCGGTGGATGGCCCCTATAGGGAAGGCTACAAGTAACTTTTCCAATAGAATTGAACGGAATTAGTTTGCAAAGGATTGCAAATAATTCGGATTTTGTGGAAATCTGAACCTTTTTAGCAATTAGACACCAATGACATATCAGGAATTATTCAACCTTGCAGAGAGGACATTCGTCAGCGATACTGATAAATACATGGAGTTGATCCAGCCTTTCGAGACATTTGATGACATGATCAAGACCTGTCAGAGCTGGGGCATCTTGAATCGGCCTCTCCCCTGCAAACCCAAGAACGAGCATATCATCGGCGATGGCAGAAGATGGATCTATGTCATGCGATGCCTGTCATACTTGCTTCAACAAGCCATTAACGAAAAGCAGGGAAAGTATACCGAGTCCGGAAAGGCTTACAAGCTAATATCGATAACCCGGCCCATCGGTGCAATACTCAAGAATACCTGGCAGATCAAGTATGATTCAACGCTGAGACACATCTCCATTGAGACAAACGTTGACTACAGCACAGAGCCGAACAACAGTTATTTACCCGCCAGGCTTGTGATGACGACCAAACAATCCATGAATATTGTCAAGCAATTCATTGACTATTTCAAGAGCATCTCCCCTTCGGACGTAATCGAGCAATGGTCTCTTTCCTATGCCGCTGACACGTTTCATGTAAGCGAAAAGTAGACTGATTCGACATAGTTTACTGGTTTCTTTTGAAACCATGACCTTGCCGTGCACATTCTCGTGCACGGTTTTTTAGTGTTCCCCGACGACATACGACTTATTTTATTAACCGATTTCTAATAATATTTGCAGTAATAATTGAATATTTTTATATCTTTGCAGCAAAATCCCAACATATTCCAATCAATGGAATAAGCCGTAAACAGTTTCAAGAACCTGATGAAGACTCTTTTCATAATACTTTTTGCCACTGCAATCATCCTTGCCGGGACAGGCATACTTCTGCTCCTTCCCAAAAAGGGAAAGAAGGGAGTGGAACAGCAGCCGACCGGTCCCGTCTCCCCCGACTCGATGATCCGTGTAAGGCCCGCAGGACCCGGCAAGCTTCGGATGTCCTTTCCCCAGGGCGACAGGATGCCCCTCGAGGTGATGCTCCAGATCGCGGAGGTCAAGGAGGATACTGACTTGGACAGGCTGAAGGACCCATCCCTCGACGCGAAGGAGAAACAGGAGGTCGTCAACAGGCTGAGGGCCATGGGATATGAGATTGCATACGACCCTCTTCCGGCCGGCCGACCTGACGTACACGATAGCATGGATAAGGATGAAGAGGCCGCTCCATCATTGGGCCGGGAGGAGGCGCACACAGAAGCTTTTTCCGGTGATACAGACAGCGGTAGGCCTCAACTCGGCAGCCCTTCCGGCACAGATGACAGATATACCAGTTTCCTGAATGACTCGGATGCCATCCCTCCTGATGGATATGAGGTTCTGCCGGAAATGGCCGACGAAAAAGAAGCCACAGAAAGAAAGGACGAATCCCCGACCGCCGAAGACGAGCGCCTCAGGGAGATTGCCGAGGAGGAGGGGCTCGGAGCGGTCCAGCTACTCGATCCGGGCGTGCCCGTCGAAGACGGGAGTGACGGCGCCAAGGCGATCGCCCTGATGGAGTTTCTCTCGGCCGGGCTCAGGAACGGAACCGTCCAACCCTGGGTGGCCAGGTACGCGGAAGAACTTCTGAACATACAGGTACGGAATGCCCCCTGGAGGGATGGCTCCAGACAATCGCCACGGTCCGAGGATGAATTCAAGCCCCTGGACCCGGCGATTCTCCGGATGGACCTGGACGAGTTCGACATCTATGTCAGGGACCAAGCTTCGCATATTTCCGCCAAGACGACCGGTCGCAGCGGACGGCGGCCGGTATCCGTCGCGGATTTCCGCAACGGCGGGCCGCAGGACCTCGCCTGGGACCGTTTGGATGACTAAGAACAAGGAAAACCAATCACCAGATCATATCATATGAATACCAGAAACTTCCTCAGAAAGACAGGTACGGCCGCAGCGGCCGCCCTCGTCACCATCGCGGCCCGGGCACAGGGCGGTTCCGGCACACGGGTCAGCGCCGAAGGCATCCTCCAGGGTGCCGAGGACACGCTGCAGGGCCTGGCCGGGCTCGTCATCAACGTCGTCTCCGTCATCATGGCCCTCATCGGCATCTTCATGCTGGCCGTGAACCTTTACAAGTACTTCAAGGGCGACCCGTCCTCCAACGACGCGCTGATGAAGGTCGGCGGCGGACTGCTCGTCGCCGTCATCATCCTCCAGGTGATCAACTACACCATGCTCGGATGACGCTCCCATGAAGTGCAAGGTCTACAGGGCGCTAGACAGGCCGTCCGTCTTTTTCGGCATCAAGGGCAGGTTCATCTCCTGGTACCTTCTCCTTGCCGGCGCCGCCCTCATGCTTTCCGTCGCTGTCGGCATCGCCACGGCGGGGGTGTTTGGTTTCGTCCTGTTCGTCCTCGGTGCCGCGGGGGCATATGTGCTCATCACGATCCTGCAGGACAGGACAAGCGACCGCGAGTTCTCGATGCGGCTTGACGTGAGGAAATACCCCCGGTTCTACAGGCTGAGACCGCAGCCGTTCAGGGACATGCTGGATGACGTCATACCTAAACCAAATTGACGGGCGCATGGAAACTGCCTTCAGGAAGATGGACCTGGACTCGGTCTTCCCCGTCCAATGCGTCAAGGACGGGTTCGTCGTCTCCAAGCGGGGCGACGTCACCCTCGGCTGGGAGATTGACCTCCCGGTCGCCTTCTCCTTGTCGGAAGACGGTTACGACGACCTTCTCCTCGCGTTCCACTCGGCCTTCCGCATCCTGCCGCCCTGGACGATGGTCCACCGTCAGGACTGGTTCCTCTACGACCGGTTCGTACCCTGCTACGACGGCCGTTTCCTGCATGACGCCTACGAGTCGCACTTCGCCGGGCGGCGGTTCCTGACGCACCGTCAGTTCCTCTTCCTGACGATGACCTCCAAGGCGTCCGCTTCCAGGCCGAATTCCCAGACCGCCGGTTTCGGGATCCGTTTCAGCGCGCCTCTCCCCCCGGCGGACGAGCTTGGCCGGTTCGAAGCGAAGGCGCGCGAGTTCATCACCGTCCTGACGGGCGGCGGCCGGCTGTCGGCCCGGAGGCTCACCGACGGGGACCTTCTCGGGAGCGGCGGCGAAGCGGGGCTGCTCCAGCGGTACACGATGCTCGGCAGCGGGTCGCCGCTGATGACCGACATCGCCCTGGACGGAGGAGAGCGGATGAAGGTCGGGGAGAAGGTGCTCGTCGCCTTCAAGGTCTCCGAGTCGGGGAACCTGCCCGGAGAGCTGGAGAACGTCTGCCGCGTCGACGAGCTCAGCGGCCCGGAGAGCGAACTCTTCCTCTCCCGGTCCTCCCCCGTCGGCCTGCGCCTGGACTGCGAGCACGTGGTGAACCAGTATATCCTGATCCCCGCCCAGGGGCAGTTCCTCGCCGAGCTGGACCGCAAGCGGCGGAAGATGACGTCGATGTCCTCATCCGCGGAGAACAGGGTCGCTTCCGACGAGATCCTCTCTTACATCGACGAGGTCCACCGGGACTCGCTCGTGTCCGTCTACTCGCACCTGAACGTCCTCGCCTGGGGGCCCGAGGGAAGCGAGCTTGAGCTGAAAGGGAGGGTCAGTGCGGCGCTCTCCTCCATGGGAGTGGTGGCCGTCCAGTCGAGGAGCGACACTCCTTCGCTCTTCCTGGCCGGGGTCCCCGGCGGATCCTGCGAGATCGGGACGGACAACCTCATGCGGCACGAGCTGCGGAGCATGCTATGCCTGGGTCTGAACGAGACCTTCGAGCGTCCCATGGAGGGAGGGCTCTTCCGCATCTGCGACCGGCTCAGGAACGTCCCCTTCGACATAGACGTGCAGCGCCTGGCCCGCGACCGGGGTCATATCGACAACTACAACGCTTTCCTTCTCGGACCGTCGGGGTCCGGCAAGTCGTTCTTCATGAACTCGTACCTCCGGAACTGCTACGACGCCGGCGAGCATATCTTCCTCATCGACGTCGGCGATTCCTACGAGGGCCTCTGCGAGATCATCAGGGAGGTCTCCGGCGGGAAGGACGGGATGTACCACTCCTGGGACCCCGAGCACCCGCTCTGTTTCAATCCATTCCGGGATATTGGGAAGTGGTTGGACGAAAGCGGTCATCTGCGTCAGGACGATGCCGGCGTCACATTCTTCATTTCCTTCCTTTCCACGGCATGGGCGCCAGAGCGCGGATGGACGACGGATGCGATGTCGGTCCTGACGAAGATCGTCGCGGATTTCGTGGAGTGGGCGCTCCAATGGAAAAAGGACGTCCCGATCATCTTCAACGATTTCTTCAACTTCGTCTCCAAGGAGATCGCGCCCCGTATCGTCCCGAAGACGAACAACCGGGGTGTCGTGACGAGCATGCCCAAGAATCCTTACATCGTGGGCGGCAGCCCCGTCACACCCGCGGACTTCGACGTCAACCGCTTCCTGCGGGCAATCGACCCGTACTCGTCGACGGGAACCTTCTCATTCCTGCTGAACGACCCGGACCCGAAGGACCTGTTCGAGAGCCGGTTCACCGTGTTCGAGGTCGACCGCCTCAGCCAGGTCTCCGACAAGGTCTTCTACAGCCTGTGCATCCTCTGTATCCTGCACGCCTTCGACACGAAGATGCGCTCCTCCGACGCCTTCAAGCTGATGGTCATCGAGGAGGCCTGGAAGGCCATCGCCAACGAGACGATGGCCCCGTACCTGAGGGGACTCTGGAAGACGGCCCGGAAGTTCCAGACCTCCGCCATGGTCGTCACGCAGCAGATCTCGGACATCATGTCCTCGGAGGTCATCAGCGACGCCATCCTGAAGAACTCCGACGTGAAGTTCATCCTGGAGAAGAACGGCACCGCCGAGGACGCGGATGCCATTGCCACGCTTTTCGGACTTCCATCGACGGACAGGGACCTGATCCTGTCGATGAACCGTTCCCTCAATCCCGCCTACCGTTATCGCGAGGTCTTCATCCGGTGGAACGACCGGAGCGGCGTCTACGCCACGGAGGTGTCCACCGAGGAGGCGCTCGCCTTCGAATCGGACAAGGTTAAGAAGAAACCCCTGTACGAGCTGGCGAGGCGTCTCGGCAGCATACGGGACGCCATCGACGCCGTCACATCAGCCGGCAGTTGACCGGCTACAACTCCCCCATCACCATGAAACCTTCCGCCAAGATAGTATCCCTCGCTCTTTCCCTGTTCCTCGTCCTGGTTCCGGCCGGCCGGCTCCGGGCCCAGTTCGCCGTCTTCGACCCCGTACAGACCGCCGCAAGCGCCATCGACGCCATCAACCAGCTCTTCGAGACGATGGAGGAGTTCGACTGGATCGGTGACCAGTGGGACGAGTTCAACAAGATGAAGACCTGGTTCAACAACAACTTCGGCGAGGGTTCCTGGTACGAGTCGTTCCAGGACGTCATGAAGGACCTGGAGTCGTTCCAGAGGATGGGACGTCAGCTGGAGGCCTCAGCCAGAGTCTCCCAGATGTACGCCACCCGGCTGAAGAACATGGCGGCCGACGGGCGCTTCAATCCCCAGTACATCAATGCGCTCCAGAGGCAGCTCCTGCGGCAGTACGAGCTCATCGGCAGCATGGTCAACCAGGCGAAGGTCATCATGCAGCGGGACGACATCGACCGCAACGAGAAGATCCACCTGTTGGATGAAGCCTCTGACCGCATCGCGACGACCGCCCGGCAGGCGCGGGACGAGATAGACGACGAGATGAACCAACTCGACGAGGTCGAGGCTGTCGTGGAAGCGCAGAACCTCCTTCTCGGCCGGGACGAGGGATACGGTCTCGACGGCATCGGGGCGGAGCACGGGGGAGCCGCGACGGCTGCTTCGCTACCGGCCCTCCAGGACCGGGGGAACCTGTCGTTCGAGGAAGCGATGGGAGAGCACGGCTCCGAGTTCGTGGAAGGGTCGAGAAACGCCTTCGGCGCCGTCACCGTGGCGCTGGCCATCCTCTGCGCCCTGTTCCTCATCGTCGCCCTCGCGAAATTCCTCAGGGGCGAGCCCGGAAGCGAGGTCGTCTTCCTGAGGATCGGGGTGGCGATGTTCGGAGGGGTCGCCGTCCTCACGATACTTACCAAGGTGTTCGGATTCTAGCCTATGCAGCCAGCCGTCATACCGCTCATCGGAATCGGCCAGAACCCCGGCTCGGGGATCCTGGGGCAACTGGAGTCGCTGCGTGCCGGTATCGTCGCGGACCAGCTCGGCGGCATCACCGGGATCGCCGTCGCCGGCGGGGCTCTCATCGCGGCCGTTGTGCTGCTCAAGATCGCGAACGACTACATGCAGGGGCAGGGAATCACCCTGTGGTCCGTAATCAGGCCGGTTGCGCTGCTGATGCTCATCATGAACTTCAACACGTTCGTGGCCTCCCCCATCCATCGTCTCTGCAACATCTTCACCCGAAGCATGACCGCCCGCGTGTCCGTCAGCACCGCCGACTATTATGCGCAATTGAGGGACTTCGCCAAGCAGGAGATCGACCGGAGCTGGGCGTCCGTACAGGCGCAGGTCGACGCGGCGCTGGACGAGCAGGAACTCGCGGACGCCTCCGACGCACAGTCGGAGGGCGGGAAGGTCGTCCAGTGGCTCCAGAGGCAGAAGGTCAAGTTCCAGAACATGTGGAAGAAGGTCACCGTAGCCGCGCTCGGACTGGCCGTCGAGGCGAAGAAGCTCTCGGCCGTCAGCATAGGCCTGGTGATCAACTCCATCCTGATGTTCGTCATGACCCTGTTCGTATTCGGCCAGCAGGTGTACTGTTACGTGTACCTGACCATCCTCACCCTGCTCGGCCCGTTCGCCTTCGCGCTGGCGATCATCCCGTCTTTCTCCCATTCGATCGCCTCGTGGGTGGCACGCTACGTCCAGGTGGCTTTCTGGATCCCCGTCGGACAGCTCGTCATGTACATAAACGTATACCTGGTCAACAACCTGATGGAGGCCTTCGGGCAGGCCTACCAGCTCGGCCAGCAGTGGGTCATCGTCGCCATGAGCATCGTCGCCATCCTCAACGTCGCCGCCGTGCCGAAGATATCCGCCTACATCATCGAGTCCACCGGCGCGAACGACGCCCACAGCTCCTCCCTCGGCGGCATCCGTGAGACGGTGCAGACCGTCGGGGCGGCCAAGGCGATCTTCAGGAAATAGACATGTAACCATCATCACAAATGGAAAACCTCATCAAGCATTTCGAGACCATCGAGTCCTCGTTCCGGAAGACCAAGGCCGTCACCGTCGCCTGCGTGGCGGGATCGGCCCTCGTGGCCGTCGTCTCCCTGGTTTTCGCCGCCACATGGATCGGCTCCCACTCGGACAACGTGTACGTCCTCGACAAGGGCGGCGCGTTCAGCGCGACGGTGTCCGCCGGGGAGGTCCAGCGGGACCTCGAGGCCATCGACCACGTCACGCGTTTCCACGAGCACATGTTCAACCTATCCCCTTCCAGCGAGGCGATCAAGCGGGGCGTGGAACAGGCGCTCGTCATGGCCGACCGCAGCGCCTACACCTACTTCAACGACCTGCAGGAGCAGGGGTTCTACTCCCGGCTGGTCCAGGCGAACGTCACCCAGCAGATCCTCATCGATTCCGTGAAGGTGGACATGGGGACCTATCCCTATCCCGAGACCACCTATGCGAAGGTGTACGTAGTACGCGAGAGCAACATCTCGGCATACGACTTCGTCAGCACGGGCCGCCTCGTCGACGTCGGCCGCTCGAAGTCCAACCCGCACGGGTTCATGATCGAACGGTTCCAGGTCGTCAAGAACGAACGGACCGAAACCAGAAGGAGGAACTGACATGGATATGGCGGACAGACTGCGTAAATGGTTCAAGGACGAGGGCGGTGTGCGGATCCTGCAGATCATCGTTTTCTGGATTTCCATCGTGCTCTGCCTGGCCATATTCGTCATCTACACGGTCAAGTGTTTCAATATCTTTAATGGATAGACGCATGGAGATGGACAGAAAGAAAAAGGGGGTGCTCCTGCTTACGGTGGCGGGAGCGGCGGCCGTCATCCTTCTCGCCGTATTCTTCGTCTGGGCCCAGTCTCCCTCCGGGAAGCGGAAGAAGGCGGAGGATGTCAACGTGTATGTCGACGTCCCGAACGCCGAGGAGAAGCCCCTGGAGGATTCGAAGATCAAGTCATACAGGAGCGGCCGCTCCAACATCGAGGACTACTGGGACGACATGGGAGAGGCGCTGGAGGAAACGCAGGAGGAGACCGTGGATCCGGCCGGGACGGTGACCGGGACGCGGAGGGCGGGCCCGGCGCGGACGGCCCCAAGGAGTTACACTGCGGAGGATGTGTTCGGAAGCGCACCGCCTGCACGCAAAACCGAGGAGACCAGGCCCCAGTCGGCCCGCCAGGACGCCGCGGAGCGCAGGGCCATGTACCAAAGGGAGCGGCAGGCGGCCCTGGACGAGGTCATGAGACGGCAGGAGGAGATGATGCGGGCGCAACAGGGAGCATCCGGGAAGGAAGAGGAGGAGACGCCCCCTGCGCCCGTCGAGGAGCCCCGGGACAGGATCGACGTCGACCGGGTGATGGTCCGACGGTCCGGGTCGGTGACGACGCTCGAGGAAGGGTTCACTTCCGTGACAAGCTCCGGCGTGTCCTCGCTGGAAGGGGCATCCGAGCAGTTCTTCGTCGACGAGGCGTATCCTTTCAAGTGCATGTTCGTCCGGTCCGGCAAGCTCAAGAGCGGGGAGCGCGTCTCCGTCAGGCTTCTCGAGGACATGGTCATCGACGGGCAGCTCGTGCCGAAGAACACGCACCTGATGGCCGTGTGCAGCATCGGCTCGCGGCTGGACCTGAACGTCTCGAGCATAGACCTCGGGGGAAAGATTATCAGCCTGGATTACGACGCATATGACAATGACGGCACGAAAGGGATCTACTGTCCCGGGATATCGGACAAGACCGTCTCACAGGCCGCTGGTACGGCGGTGTCAGGCGCCCGGTCCCGGCTCACCTCCCGTATCGGCCGGGCGGCCCAGGACGTCGTCAACACCGGGCTCTCCCTCATAACCCTTTCCGGCGGGGAGACCGCCGTCCAGGTGCCCGCCGGATACCAGTTTTACCTAGTCAAATCGAGAAGAAAATGAGAAGAATTACCGAAACCGTCCTGATGATGGGCGTCTGTGCAGGCTGCCTCTACTCCTGCGACCAGTTCTTCAACCCCTTCGACACCGGCTACGGCGGGGAGTTGGGAATCGGTGACAAGGACATCTCCTACATCGAACTCGGCTATCCCCGCGATATCGGGGACTACCGCAACGGGAAGCACAAGTATGACGACCTGGTGATGCTCACGGACTCCGTCCGTTTCTCCAAGATCGACTACTCGGGCTCCACGGTCGACTCGGGGACGCTCGACCGGTCCAACGCCATCGACTACGGATGGGGCGAGGTTGAGATGGTCGCCGTCTACAAGCCCGCCGACGCTTACATCCGGTCCATCTCGGTCACGTCGTCCGACACCACGGTCGTCAGCGTCTCCAAGGGAACCGTCCCACTGGGGTTCAGGGTGAAGATCAACGGGGTCGGCGAATGCGACCTCAGGATGCGGGCCGTCGGCAACAGCACGGAGGAACGCTCCTATCACCTGAAGGTCACAGAGGAGCTGACGCTGAAGGTCTACATGGACCCGTTCTGGATGAACAACCTCACAGCACGGATCAAATACCGCTGCAAGTCGCTCCCCCGTGGCGTAGACCGGATGTTCCTCAATGTCAGGGACAGCGTGACCGTCATCGGACAGGCCCGCGTGATGGACCAGCGGAAGGGTGAGACCTCCTACCGGACGGTCTCCGACACGACGGTCTATCCCCTCCGCCAGCACACGGACCGGTTCCGCAAGAACCGGCGCGTCCTGCTGCGCAACGTATCGGATGCCGTGCGGAAATACAACCTGGACAAGAAAGCCGAGAGTTTCATCAGGGTGTCCGGATATGGCGCCGCCGGATCGGGAACCCGGTACGTCCAGCAGGACGGGAAGTGGTATGCCGTCGAGGAGGCCCCTTTCGAATGCAAGCAGGTAAGGCTGAGCATGGACATCCTCTCGGACAGCCCCTACCTCCTTTTCAACGTCGTGATGAAGAAAAGCCAGACCCCGTCCTCGTCCGATGACGACGAGGAGGACAACGACGACTCGGACTCCGGCAACGACGAGGAACTGAAGGATTACTTCGTGGTCCAGTTCAACGAGAACATCTCCGCCGCGGGCAGGGACTCCCTGTCCCGCCAGCTGCACGACCTGGTCAACCAGCAGCCGGATTCCCTGAAGTGGATTCTCGACTATTGATGAAGAAAGAAATGACTATGAGAAGGAACATCATTACACTCCTGCTGGCCGTCATGACGGCCATGACGGCGGAGGCGAAGGTCGACACGCTACGGATCTCCTCCGCCTACACCACCCACATCATCTTTTCGACGGACCTCACCTACGCGGATCTGTCGAACAGCAGGTTCGTGGTCGCGAAGATCATCGAACAGAACAAGAACATGCTCGCCCTGAAGGCGAAGGAGCCTTTCGCCGAGTCCTGCAGCGTGTCCGCCCTGGAGTCGAACGGAACGATGCACACGTTCATCGTCGTTTACGACCCTGCCCCGAGGGATCTCGTCATCGACATCCGGAAGGCGCAGGCGGCTCAGGCCCCGAAGGAATACGTCTCCTCAACGGCGCAGATGATCGCCGAGGTGAAGGCGCTCAGGGAATCGCACCAGATTCCGGGGAAGGACCCGGGCGGGCGTCAGCACTCGGAAGGGAACGTCTCCACCTGGAAGACCGGCTCGGCACCCCTTCTCCAGGATGTCGTCAAGCAGCGCCAGCATCTCTACCATATCGGATGCAGGGAGTACGACATCCAGGTCCTCTGCGAGGACATCAGCTCCTACAGCGACATCACCTACATGACCATCTCCCTCAGGAATTCTTCGGGGATCAGTTACGAGATATCGGACGCCACGTTCGTCATCGAAAGCAAGCGGCGGGGAAAGAGGACGGTCCGATACGACAAGACGGTCTTTCCGAGGAACCGTTACGGGAAGCTTTCGGCTGGGCCAGGAGAGTATACGCGGATCGCGTACTCCTTCGACAAGATGACCCTTTCGAACGACCAGGTACTGAAAATCTACCTCTATGAGACGGGAGGACAGCGGAACCTCGTCATGACCGTGGACACACGGGACATCAACAGGGCGAGGACCAACATCTGACCGCTCATTGTTTCCAACAAAAAACGCCGAAGGGGCCGCCGTGATGGCGCCCCCTTCCTTTTTGTCTCATTGATAGATGTCTCCGTTCCAAAGCATCTTGAGGAATTCCCTGACGGGAAGGATCTCGATCCCGTTCAGGGTTCTCGGAGACCTGTCCCGGGACACGATGATCGGCCGCGTATCGGGGAAATCCTCCATGAAGGCCTTAAGCCCCTTCGTGTGTCTGGACTGCACTTCGTCCGTGCTCTTGATTTCTATTGCGACTTTCGCATCTCCCAGAACCGCGTCGACTTCATACCCGCCGTCCGTCCGCCAGTATGCAAGGCTGTCCTCACAGTCATGATAATCCAGGTAGGCCTGGATCTCCTGGATGACCAGATGTTCGAAAGCATGCCCGAAATCGGTGGAGCCGGGTTCGAGGGACGAACGGTGCAGCAGATAGTTGACGATGCCGACATCGAAATAATAGAACCGGGGGGCCACCACGGCCCGACGCTTCCTGGATTTCGTGAAAGAGGGCACCATATATCCGATCAAGGTCTGCTGGAGGATATTGAAATACTCCTTCACCGTCGTGGCGCTGACACCGCAGTCCGAAGCTATGCTTGTATAGTTGACAATCTCGCCGTCGGTCTGCGCGGCGATCTCAAGGAACCTGTTGAAAGAGGAAAGCTGCCTGACGATGGCCTCGTCCTGGATCTCTTCCTTGAGGTAGGTCCCGATGTAGGACTGGAGCCGCTTCTTCGGATTCTGGATCAGATAGTGGCGCGGAACCATGCCGTTGTTCACGGCACGGACAAGGTCGAAGTCCGGAATCTCCGCACTTACCAGGGGATGGAGCGTGTACTTGAGAGCACGGCCGCCCAGCAGGTTCGTCCCGACCCGCTTCAGCTTCCGGGCGCTCGATCCGCATAGGATGAACCTGATACCCCTGTTCTCCATCAGCCAGTGGACCTCGTCCAGAAGTGGCGGCACTTTCTGGATCTCGTCCACGATGACGACTGTACCGGGGGCTTTCCGGTCTAGCTCCTCCCGCAAAAGAGCCGGACGCCGGGCCAGACGTTCGAACTCATCGCTTTTGAGAAGATCGTAAATGATTGCGTCGGGGAATAGTGTCTTCACCAGGGTGCTCTTGCCCACCTGGCGGGCTCCCCACAGGAACAGACTGTCATCTCCCGCATCTTCAAAAGAAAGTATCCGCTTGTATTCCATATGGTGATTTTTTCCAAAATCCAAAGTTGCACTTGCGAATTTAGACAAATTTCTAACCAAAAACAAATATATAGCAGACTTTCGTCGACCACTCGGACAGCATCAACAGGGCGAGGGCCAACGTCTGGCCGATCATAGTCTCCACCCCAAAAACGTAGAAGGGGCCGCCGTGACGGCGCCCTTACTCTTATAGCGACTTGATCAGTTTCCTTTCCTTGGGATCGTAATGGCCGTCTGACAGGGCCATCCCCTCGAACGCTTCCTTCGCGAATTCAAGTTTGTCAGGTGACATCCCGGATATGACCTCCCTGCTGTAGGCGAGGTCCATCATCTCCATCCTGGGCAGGTCATCCTCCCCCACCGACAGACGCTCGTACATCCCGTCGAGGAACTCCACCTCGCGGGGATCGATGATCGAGTCGGCTTCCATGATCTTGGTCAAGAAGAAGATGATCGCCATCTTTTCTATGCTAGTGAATTCCATCTGTTATCTGCGATTGAAAGAAATTGTGATAGGTCGAATTGTCCATGTTAATGATGAACAGGTTGTCCCTTGCCCGCGTGATGGCGGTGTAGATCAGTTCGGGGCGGTTTTCCAGCGCATCGCTGTGTTCCGGTTCCGGCAGGATGAGGAGAATGACACAGGGGGCCTCCCATCCCTTGTAACTGTAAATGCTCGACATCTTGATCCTGTCGGAGATCATCGTGAAATGCGCCTTTTTGTTGGCACGCACCTTGTCGAGTTCCTCCTGGAACTTGCTATTCACTTTTCCCTTGCAAGTCTCCAGCAGCCTGTCATAGACCTCTTTCGTCTCGAAGGTTGTCATGGCGGCAACCCTTGTTTTCATTCTGTATTCGTACTCGACGCCCCTGAGGATATCCGTGGTCTGTGACAGGACCACCGCTTCCATCGGGTTGATTCCTTTCCGGACGAGATAGCTCTGAATCATACTGACTATCTCCGCCGGCCCATAGTTCCGCGGTACCCAGTTGTACATCGTTCCTCCGCCGAACGTCAGTTCAGGCAGACCGGTGACCTCGTCCGCCTCGCCAAAATACTGCTTCTGGAAATCCGTGGCAAGGTCCAAGATGATCTGGCTGTTTGCCCGGTGGCCTATTTTCAGCTTGTTCCATGGTCCCCAGGTATGGCCCCGGACGGAAGGGATTCTCTCAAAGCTGCCACGTCTGTATACATCTTGCCTTTCGTCTCCGAACACGACCACTTCACCGTCTTCCTCCAGGAAGTTCTCGAAGATGACCTTGAACCAGTTGCTCTTGTAATCCTGCGCCTCGTCGATCAAGACGGCCGAGTACTTCGGGAGGTCGCCGCGCACGGCGTCGAAGAAATCCGGGTCATCATATGAGGCCAGGGTAAGTTTCAGGTCGTGGTTCTTCGCCTGCGTCGTGAAGAAACGGTGGTAGGTCGTTATGGTGAACTTATTCATGGGGAAGTCAGCAGGCACCCTTCCTATCCTGTACCGTATGTAGTTCATCAGCGTGATGTTGTACGTCAGGATAAGGACCTTGCGCCCGGTCCTCATCTGGCAGTTGACGGCCGTAGATGCCAGCACCTGGGTCTTCCCGGAGCCGGCAACGCCCTTGACGCGCATCACCCTCCCGGAATAGCTCTTCGCAAGCTCACGCTGCCGGTTGGTCAAGCGGATTTCGTTGTCCCCCTCGTTACTACAGTGCCACTGGCTACGCAGGAGGCCGATAATCTGATTGCAGGCTTTATCAGTAAAGCTCCTCCTGTTGTACTGCATGTCGAGGAGTCCCCACAGGTTCTGCGAGGAGAAATCGTCCGCAGCCATCGTGATGACTCCGGAGATGACATTCTTCGGTTTCTTGTCATCCTTCTTGGGTGTTGGGTCGAAGGTGGATTCAATCTGCATCCTGTTCCACCGCGGAAACCAGACTGCGGGCCGTACGATGTACCAGGCGCTCGGATCCGTGACTGTCTTCTTGAGGATCTCGGTCGAATGCTGCTCGATGATGCTATCCCTGTAACTGAAAGCCCGGGCGAGGGGTGAAGCCGAAGGCTGTCCGTTTACCATGAAGGTCTTATCATGGCCGAACATGCACTTATTGAAGTCTTCGTCGAAGACATTCAGCACAAGGATTCCCTTCTTGGGACGGACGACGACGATGTCCGGCGTTTCGCCGTTCAGGTCGGGCTTGAGGAAGATCCTGTCCGATCCGCCCAGACGGGATGACAACGTCGTGTAGGCTTTCAACAGGCTTTCCGAAAGGAAACCGCTCCTGACCATCGCATCCATGTCGTAGTCCCCGTAAGCTCCCTCTTCCGTGTATGTGCCTTCGCTGACGCCGGCGAAGAGACTGCTCTCCGCGCTGTTGAAGAAGAAGCCCTTCGTCTTGCAGCTGAACTTGTGGAACGTATCGCTGGTGAATCCGTAATCCCTGTCACAGATGTCGGAGAAGACCTCCTTCCCCGAGAAATAACTGGCGAACTCGTCCAGGCGGGCGGCATTGTCATTGACAGGGGAGGTGCAAAGGACGAACTGCATCCCCGCCCCACCCTCGATGACCTGCGCCGTCCTGCGAAGGCTTACCGACGGGATGTCGAGGATGTTCGAGAAGATATGCACCGTACCGGGGTGGTTCATGGAAAAACCCGAGAAGTAATCAAGCATGTCCTGCTCGGACGGGAGGACACTCTGTATCGTCTCGATCTGCACATCGAAATTCTCCATCGCGCGATGGAGGTTTTCTCCGGCCTTGTTCAGAGCCGCGGATGAAGGTTCGATGAGGGTGATCCTTTTCACCCTGCCAATCAGGTTCTCCCCGTTGACTTCTCCTCTAGCATAGAGATTATCGAGGAAGCAGAGAGCGCCCAGCCCCTGGCCGCACCCCCAGTCTACAAGGTGGATGCGCTGAGGGAGCAGGTCATACGGGAAGTTCTGCATGGCGGCGTTGCACTTCACCTGATGCATCTCGCCGTAAGCGGCCAAATAGGCGTTCAGCTCGTCCGGAGTGGAGAGGAGTCCCGTCCCGTGTCCAAGTATCCGCCACGGGGCGGCGCTCAGATGAGATGGAAGCATCGACTTCGCATATCGTATGATGCCGTCTGTCTGTCTCATTGTCCCGTAATCGTTTCCCCTAGCGGGTTGTTCTGATGTGTAGAATAGTTCCTGATGGCAACCTCCTTCGAGCTGTTGGCATAACAGTATTCGCAAAGATGCACACAGGTGTTATACTGCCCGATGTCCTTGCTCACGATGCATCCGCAGAACTGGCGCTGCCCCTTGTCCTTGTTGTTCTTGTGCTTGACGATGGTCTTATCGGGATTGAAGAGGTCCCCTCCCGTAATCTCAACGCCCAGGAAATCCATGAGTTTCGCGTCGTCCGAGAAGTATTTGATCATCAGGTCGTCATCAATGCACTTGTTATGTTCGACACCGAAACGCTGCTTGAGGTCTATCTTCTCTCCACAGGTCGCCAACGTGAACCCCCAGTCCCGGTTCAGTCGCTGGAGTCCGGCGGCAAAAGCCACCATGTCGTCTTCCTGGAATTCCCTGTAACGGATCCTCCCCGCATCCAGATTAGATTTCACTTTCCTATAGGTGGCGATATCAGCGAAACTGAACACCATCTTTTCCGTATACCCTTTCAGCTGGTCCCCGATGTTGGCGCATTTCTCGAGAAGAACATCCACATCCATGGTGTCCGTCAGTATAAGGGGATCGAATCGCCAGATGACCTTCCCAAAACCGAGACGGTCGACGAGCCGACGAAACGTATCGATTCGCCTGTCAAGGGGCGGAACGCCCTTCTCGAGGCCCTCCGCCACGTAATCGTTGAGCGTATACTGAATATATGTATTTATCTTCTCCTTTTCCAGGTAGTCCAGCAGCCCATCCGATTTCAAGAGAGGCTCCGGATTCTTCGACCAGAAGACGATGAGCCTGACTTTATCGTACGAGACATAGCTCTTCACCCCGTTGAACGGGTTGGTCCAGGCGGAGTATCTCTTTTTCAGCCGGTGGAGGAACCAGTCCGAATAGAAGCCCGGGATGTCCGTGCTCCGGCTCGCCGAGACGATGACCGGCGCCTGCGCCAGGACACGCTCTCCACCGTCATTTGTAATTTCAATCTTGTCGTTGGCCATATGCCAGATGTTCCTAACGTCTACTCTGCCTGGGAGATTCTGATGACGATGTCCGCCTCGTACTTGTCCGCGAATTCCCTGAGGTTCAAGATGTAGATGTCGTCCGTCTTGAACCAGTAGGAGATGGTGCCGGGAGACTTGTGGAGGTCGTCCGCCACCTTCCGCTGGGAGAGCTTGTGCATCCGCATGTACATGTCAAGGAACCCCAGCCGAGAGCCCTGGGAGTACATGCTCACGAGCTCCTCCTCGTTGGCGATCGCGATTCCGGCGTTCTCCCCCTCCGTCTTTTCCTTGAGAAGGACGGACAGCTTGTAGCCGAACGCCTCGACGATACGGTGGGCCAGGGAGAGGAGCATGTTGTCCTTCTTGAAAAGGAAAGCGAGCGACGTGTGATGGCCGATGCCCTTGCGCTCGAGGTCCCCGAGGTTGATGTCCAGGGCCTGCATGAAATCCACGAGGAACTTCAGGTTCACGGCAGGCCAGCTGTTGTTGCTCTTGAAGCCCCGGGTGCGGGTCACTTCCTTGGCGTTGTAAGGCTTCTGGGGAGCCTTGACTTTTTTCTCCATTGTTTCCATAACAAAAAAACGCAGTGCAAATTCAAATAAATTTGCATATTAAACTTATTTTATCGTACTTTGTACAACAAAATAAGCCGTATACCTAAAAGCACCTGCCTTAGATGCATTAGATACCGATATTTGAAACAAAAATACAAAACTTATTCGACAATCCCAAGCATAGGGAATGACTACTTGACGTATGAGAAAGAGGCCCAGAGGGTCCAGGAAAGACATCCAGCGAAAGGGGCACGCGTGGCCCGAGAACAGACGTAATGGACAGTTATTCGAATAACGAAATGGAGTTACTGCTCACCACTCCGGTGGACCGGATCCTCGCCTACTTCGGAAGGAACACGGCCCACCGGAGCTATATGTACTACTCCCCCTTCCGGGACGAGGCGGACCCGTCCATGCGGGTGACCGTGGACCGCTCGACGGGCAGGTGGTACTGGGCGGATTTCGGGGGCTCCCCCGCCCCCGGGAAGAAAGCCGACGGGGGCGGATGCCTGGAGATGGTCCGCCGCCTTTCCGGCGCGGCGTCGGAGAAGGAGGCCCTGGAGGTTCTGGCGGCCATCAACGGGTCAGTCCCCCCGGATGCCGAATCCGAATGGAGGATGTCCCGGGAAAAGCCAAGCGGCATCGTCATAGAGAACATTTCCGACGTATTCGACCGCGAATACCTCGTCCGGTACGCCGAGCGGGACAGGGGCATCCCGAGAGGGCTGCTTGAGCGATACTGCCGCCAGGTGACCTACCATCCGAAGTCGTCCCCGTCCAGGCGCTTCACGGTGATCGGGTTCCCGAACAACGGGGGCGGGTACGCCCTGAGGGGAACCGCCCCGGGGTCCAAGAAGACCACCCTCTGCGACATCACGACTCTGGGGCCGTCAGGAGCGATGGTCCCGCTGGACGGGAACTGCGCACAACGGTGCTACGTCTTCGAGGGATTCATGGACTTCCTTGCCTGGCTCGCCTGGCGGAACGAAACGGTCCCCGGCGCCGACGTCTGCGTCCTGAACTCGGTCAGCAACCTGGGGAAGGCGACGGGCTGGCTCTCCTCCCACGCGGTCATCCGCTGCTTCCTCGACAACGACCCTGCCGGAAGGGAGGCCTACGACAGGATCTGCGAAGCCTGCCAGGGCCGTGACATCAAGGACGGGTCAACAGCATACACCGGACACAAGGACCTCGACGAAGCGTACGTCTCGCACCTGAAAGCCCTGCGAAGGGATACGGGCAAGGGGGTCCGGAGATAAGCTTATCGTGACTAACACCATCAATATCATCCATCAATCCTTAACACAAACAATCATGGCAGAAGTACAATTGCGTGATGAAGTCAGGCAGATGCTTGACAACATCGACTGGAGCTCGGTCTCCGAGTTCGAGAAGCTCCGCGAAACCGTGGAGAAGAACCCCGTCGTCGCAGAACAGCTCGTCTACGGGGAGATGACCGACCTTGTCCGCGCCTCCAGCAAGAACATCACCGGGCCGTTCTCCCTCCGCGCCTACCCGACGGGAGAGGGCCAGCCCTGGGCGATCAAGATGTACAACATCGAGAAGAAACCCGACCCGAAGGAGGACATCTACTACAGGGGAAGCCTCATCACATCCCCGGAGATTGTCAAGGCGCTCTTCGAGCAGACCACCTGGACCGGCGCCGACGGCAAGACCAAGCGGGGATACGCGAACGCGAACGCCGGCCGCCCCGTCGGGTACCGCGACGCAGAGACCGGGAAGGTCAAGTACGACATCGTCTCCTTCCACCAGCCCACCAACCGGCTGATCGGCATTCCGGTCGACGCCGTCCGGAACATGTTCGTGGACAAGGAGACGGGAGAGTACCGCAAGCGCCAGATCTACGGCGCGGAGATCACGCCCCAGCAGGCCGACGCCCTGGCCCAGGGGAAGGCCGTGAAGATCGAGGGACAGACGAAGGAAGGCGAGTCCTTCACGGCCTTCGTCCAGTTCGACGCGACCAAGCGGCGGGTGGTCCCCTGCCATCCGGCCTGGCTGAAGGAGGCCGAGAAGGCCGGCGTGGACCTCGGTATCGGAAACAGGAAGCAGCAGGCGGAGAAGGCGCCCTCCAAGGCCAAGGCCGAGAAGGTGGAGAACGCCGCCAAGAAGGTCAAGACCCCGAAACTGAAGGTCTAGGCTCCCGAACGGACACCTGTCGTGGAAAAGATGACTCAGCCCATCGACGAGCTCCTCGGCCCCGGGGCGGACCGCGAGGTCTACGGGGCCGCCTACGACCGTTGCGTCAGGGACGTCAGGGAGATCCTCCGGAAGATGTCCTCGGCCGTGGGGTGGAAAGGGACAAAGGTACCTTTCGACTTCACGGGCTTCAGCGGCTACTGGCCGGACATCACCCCGGACGGCGTCGACATCTGCCACGGGCAGGAGGTCATCGGGACCTTCTTTCCGAAGGAGGACGGCGCCCTCGGTTTCAAGGCCTTCGGGGAGGAGCTCGCGTGGACGCGGGAATTCAGTCCCTGGGAGGTCCTGGAGGACTTCCGGAGGGGGCTCCTCTTCGGATCGGTGGAGAACATCCGGCAGGCCAGAAGCGAGCTTCACGGCGGACGATGCATCGTCTACGGGCTGAGCTACGGGGACGCCGTCGCATACGTCGCCCCGGAGGGAGACGATTTGCTGCGAAGGCTCCTCGCCGCGACGGGATCCAACGTGCGCTTCACATCCCCGGACGTCCTGTCGGACGCGCTGGACAGGTATATCCGCGCCAACGCCGTCCCCGGGTTCGAGTCCGAACGGATCCCCCAGGTCGTCCGATACATCTACGACGGGCTCACGCTCAGTTCGGAGAAGGAGGTGAGCGTGGGCGTGGACAGGAACTGCGGCAGGGGCTATCCCTCCGACTGGACAGCCATCGACATGCTCCGCCACGAGGGCGAGAAGATGCGCCGCGAGTTCGAACGGGAGGCTGGCGTCCCGGAAGGGCGCCACTTCCGTTTCGGGGAGGCGGTCTACCCCACCCTGGGCATCCGGGACGACGCACTCTTCCTGACCAGCCGCTACGGCTCCGCCCTAGGCGATTTCGTCACCTGCAGCAAGGGCGGGGTGTGCCTGTACCGTGACTATGACCCGGACCGCGGGCTCTCCGCCCCGACGGTCCGGTTCAAGGGGATCGACGACGCCATCGCCAGCCTGAGGAAGGTCGTGTTCAGCGAGCGCAACCTGGGCGTCGCGAAGAAGGAATACCTGTCCTTTTCCAGGCGCCAAGCCAAAGGAGTGAGACCGTGAACCCATCGCCCGCCGAAGAGACATGAAAGGATCGATAGCCGCCGACATCATCGCATCGCCTTACCGGGACAACCCCCTCCCGGACGCTGGGAGCATCTTCTTCCCGCTTTTCACCCCATCGACCAAAGTCGAGATCGACCCGTCCGGGAAAAAGGCCCGGAGCCGCACCTACCATGCCGCTCCGAGCCTTTTGAGCGCGATCGCCCTGACCACCGCGCGATGGAAGCTCCGGACTGACGGGTCGGCGGCCTCCTGGAAGGAATTGTCATCCGACCTCCCATGGGGACGCCTCAGGTCGGGTTCCGAACTTCTCTCCGCCTGCATCCCGCTTTCGGAACTCCCGGGCACGCCCGAGGAGGCGAGGGCGTCCGCCGGCATCCTCCTGACATCCTCCGGAGCAGGAAAGGAGGTCGTGGATGCGGCAGCGGTACTGCTGGACCTGCTGTCCGCCGTGAAACGCGGCGAAGGCGCGGACGAACTCCGCGCACTCCTCCGGAAGGCCGGTTACGACCCGGCCCGCAGTCCGTCCGAGATGAGGCCGTTCCTGACGGGGACGGTCATCCAGTCCTCCCCCGGCAAGCTCGGGATCGGGGACGGCAACCCCTGCACGGAACCCGCACAAATCCTCCCCGCGGCGCTTTCCGCACTACTCGCCTCGGAGTCCTATGAGGAAGCCGTCCGAAGGGCGACGGCGATGGGCGGCGACCCCTGTCTCACCTCGTTCATCGCCGGAGCCATGGCCGGAAGACGGTTCGGCGTCCCGGAACAGATAGCTTCCGAGGCCATGGATTTCTTCCCGGAAAGGGACCGGGGCCTGGTTGATGCCGTGGAGAGGATGGCCGTCCGTCAGGCCGAAGGAAGGGATGCTGCCAGGCAGGTGCGGGGAAGAGAGGAGGGACTGCGGTTCAGCGTCATCCGGATGGACGGAAGGCAGAGCGTATACGTCATTCCGGAAGGGTCATCCGAGATCGAGGCGGCGGTGAAAGCGGCGGCGGCAAGGACGAAGATGCCGTACGAGACGGTCCGGCCGGAAGAGGCCGGGGACACTCTGAAGCGTCTCTCCCTCCAGGCCGACGGGACCGGGCGGCCCCTTGACGGCACCTATGCGGAGCATCCGCGTCCGGAGGTCAAGACGCTCTGGCTTCAGGACGGGGCGATCCGCACCTCCACCACCCGCAAGGGAAAGGACGGAACAGGAAAGGACCTCCCTTCGCCCGAAAGGAGGATCGTCGCGTTCAACGAGTTCAACAAGCTCCGGGATTACGCCTCCGGCGTACGCGAGGAGCTGGAAAGGCTCTCGTGCGCAGAACCACCGGAGGGGATGCATGTCCATTTCGCGTCCGCCTTCTATCCGGTCGTGCTGGAACGGAGGATCGACCTCATGCAGGGGGACGTGCTCCGGGGAAGGATCGGCATCGACGACCGGGGCCTCATCCGCGTGGACACCTCCGCCCGGACGGGCGGCGTCCACACCGAAGGACTCGAGGGCGTGCTGGCGACCATGGACATCTTCCAAAAGAACGACTCCCCGGCGGACGTCATGGCCGCACTGGACCGCTGGTGCCTGGACAGGGGGGCGATAGAGGACGAAGAGGAGCGCAGCCTCCTCAAGGAGGGAGGCGACGAGGCAGAAGGGGTCCGGAGGAGATACCGAAGCAACATAGACACGGCCATCGGAGACCTGTGCGCCATGAAGGGGGAAATGGCAGTCTCCGTTGTACGGGACGTCGCATCCGGGGTGCAGGAGATGGAGGGACTGCGGGAGCGGAAGGCGGAGCGGAGCCGGGAGAAATATGCCGGTCTCACGCACGACGATGCGGTCTGGTCCAGGAGCCATCCGGGCTCCGTCTTCACCATCGGCCATTCCAATCTTCCCTCCGACGAATTCGAGGGACTTCTTCGCAAGTTCGGCATCCAGCTGGTGGTGGACGTGAGGAGCTATCCCAAATCGAGATACAGTCCCCGGTATGATTCCGACATCCTCGGCAGGAGGCTGGAGGAGGATCTGGGCATCGGCTACCAGCAGGCGGGAGCCGCCCTGGGAGGACATGTCCAGGAAGGAAAGGGCGAGAACAGGAGGCGGCTCACCTATGAGGAGACGATGCGGAGGCCCGAATTCGCCCGCTACATGAAGGCCATCCGCGAATGCGCACGGGAAGGAACGAGGGTCGCGCTCATGTGTTCGGAATCCGACCCGTCGGACTGCCATCGGTTCGCGATGCTCGGATACGCGCTCGCCCACCCCGCTGACGGGAGGGTGAAACCCGTCGACGTGCAGCATATCACGCGCGGAGGATACCTTCTCTCGCAGGAATACCTGGAGACGAGACTCGTCAAGGATCTCGGGCTTTCAGACAAGCCAGACGCCCTGGCCGAGGCAATGAAGATCAAGGGCAAGGCCCTCGTCGAACGCTCCCGCGACACTCTCCCCATCTCGCTGAAAAGGAACATGCAGGACCGAAGGAACGAGGAGAGAGGATACAGGATAAAGAGACACTGACGCATTCTTTCAGCATATGAGTCCACTCATCTCACTGGCAGTCGTCGCAGGCATATCAGGGGGTAGCGCATCCGTCGTCTCCCGGCGGATGGGGGTGTCCCGAAGGTGGAGAAGGGCATTGACGGTCACCTCCGTCCTGGTGCCCCCCGTCGGTCTCCTTCTCCTCGGCGGGACCGTAGTCATACGCTCCGGTATGAACCGGATACGTAACCGGAAATCGTCAGCGCAAAAGGAGAAGGAATCGAGGGAGGAGATGCTCAGGCAGATGTCACCGAAAGAGAGGAATGCCTTTCTCCGGCGGGAAGGTATGAAGGAATTGAAAGCGAATCTTGAGAGAAGCGAGGCCCGCGTGGACGCAGCCAGGCTTCGCTCCGCGGCACGGAAGGATGTGCTCATGGGAAGGTCAGGATGGGACGAGACGAACCTCCACGGGGACCGGGTGTACCGTTTCCTCCTGTCGCGCCAGGCCAGGGCGGAGACGGCCTTCCGGGCGGACCGCCGCGCCCTTCAGGAGTACATGCTTTCAACGTCGGTCCGGGAGACGGATCCAGCCCAGCGCCTCTTCTCCATCCGGTGCAACAGGCTGGCGGACGGGACGCTCACCTTCGAGCTCCCTTATGACGCGGGAGCCGAGGTCCTGAACGAGATGCGCATCGCCCTCTCCAGGGACTGGGCCGTCGCGGTCGGCGACCTTTCCCGCGCCCGTGTGACGGAGCACCGGTCGAATGACTTCCAGTCGATAAGCATCGGAATTCCCCGGACAGGGATGGACAAGGACATCGCTGACAGTACGGTGTTCGTCTATGACCGGACGAAAGGGACCGTACAACCTGCGGGCGAAAGGGTGTCGCCGGATGTGGAGAAGAAGATATTCGCTGCCGTGGATGGTTTCAGGGAAAAAGTCAAGGAGAAAGCCGGGGTGAACGATGTGATCCTTGACCAGGAGGACATGAAGGGGTTCATCACGCTCCATAGACTCGGTCTTGACACGGTGGCTCTCGCCTATAAAGGCGTCGCCGTAGCATATGCCACGGCTGGCCAGGACGGAGGCATCCACATCACGGGTGACGATGTCCCCCTCGGGGACAGGAAGCTGTTGAGGACGGCAAGCTCACTGAACGAGGTGCTCAAAGGGTGCCAGAACTTCGGTCAATGGCTGGACAGGGCGGTCGGAATTCTTCTATCTCCCGAGAACGTTTCACACGCAGCGAAGACCATCGAGCACAAGCAGATGGAGCGGCGGATCAAGGAGATGCCGAGAAGGGCGGTGATTGCCACCGCGCAATGCTTACGAAGGAGGGTATGACTATTCTTTCGGGAGCAGACCGTGTTCGTGGGCGAATTTTATGGCATCCTTCAATCCTTGCGAGGCAGCATCCAAGATATATTCAGTCGCCTTGTCCCGATCCTCGTCCCAAATCATCTTGCCATAATCCAATTCAGCGCCCGGATACCTCGTGGAAAGGGCTTTGTTGAGATAAACGGAACTGGCCTCCCGGTCGGTTTCATAGAGTATTTGGGAGAGATACCATGCAGCGCATGGATCATCCCAATCCGCAGCATTCTTAAGTAGCTTCATACCCTTATCCTTATTCTGCTCCAGCCCTATTCCATCCCAATAGAGGCGGCCAAGTGTGTAAAAAGCACGAGGTTCTCCCAATTCCATATATCTTTGGGTCCAGTAAATAATCCTTTCCCCATCATCATTATCCAACAGGAGAGTGATGAGGTCGGTATACGCGCCGACGTTGTATCCCAATGCGCTCTTTTCAAACCATTCCCTCGCCTTTTCGAGGTCTTTCTCCACGCCCTCTCCGTCGCGGTACAGATACCCCAACTGACACCTTGCCATAGAGTTGCCCTGGCGGGCCGCACGTTCAAGAAAGGCAATCCCCTTTTCTACATCTTTTTCCACTCCAACGCCCTTCACATAGCAACGGCCGAGATTGAATAACGCGGTGCTGTTTCCCGCGAGTTCTATGGCTACCTCAAAACCGCGTACCGCGAGTGAAGGATCCTTGTCCACGCCAACCCCATCCAAAAGGCACTCCCCCATTCTCACATATGCCTCTGGCGCGGACTTCTCCTCACCGGCTTTCAAGAACCAAGCGAATGCGGTTTTGAAATCATTCGCCGTGCCGAACCACTGCCCCAGCGTAAGCATGGCCATTGCGTCTCCTTCATCTGCCATGGCGAACAACTGGTTGGCCTCCTCTTCGTTTCTGGGCAGCCGGTTCCAATAACAAATCTCGTTATTCAGGGACGGGTCTTGAATATTATATACGAATTCCACATCACAGAAAACGTAATGTTCCTTGTCAGATGGATTGCTGCCGAAGACATCATAAATCGTGAGCCGTCTTCCATTGGTAGTTCCTCTCCCGGACGGAGGATTGTCAAACATGTCGGCTACCTTGTACCTCATCTGTTCGAGTTCTCCGATTGTGTTCAATGCGCTGTCTTCTGCCATGTTCGATAGAAATGAAGGTTATTGTCCGTGAATTTTCAAATATACACTCTTTTAGCCAAACAAAAAAGGACAAGGGTTGACTCCACACCTTGGCGAAACTAGATTTCGCCAACTGCTTCTACTTTTGAACTTGAAAAAACGAATTTCATCAACAAGAGATTAATTCGTATATTTGAAAGTTTTAACCCTGATTAGTAGCATTGAATTGTTAACTCGGCAGCATTCGGATTCCATGTCGGACTCCCAACGCCCTTCAGCGTCCGCCATGGTCTTTGCAGCCCGGACCATTACAATAGGAAAATGATACAACTTGAGGAAGGATACAAGATCGGTGAATACCGTGTCAGCTATTTCATCAAGGAAGGCCTTTTCAACGGCACCTACCGAATCGCCGATGAGAAGGGAGAATCCTTTTTCATGAAATTCTACGACTTCGACGCCGTCCCGGAAAAACTCCGCGTCAAGGGCGAAGTTCTGGAAATCGTACTGAGCCGACGCGTCAGCCATGAGAATGTCATCTCGTACGTCACGGACGGGAAGACGGAGATTGACGGTAAAAGCTATCACTACCTCATCACCGGATACTTTCACGGCATGCTCCTTTCAGACCTCATGGAAAGGCGGAAGACGCTGCCTTTCTCCGAGGCGAAAGACCTGATGAGGGGCGTACTCGAAGGCCTGTCGTACCTTCACTCCCTTGGCCTGAACCACAACGACCTGACTCCCCGGAACATCCTGCTCGAGGAAGTGGGCCGTGACACGTTCGCTCCCCGGATCATCGACCTCGGGCACCTGTGCCCTTCCCTGGGGGGTGCTCCGCCCTTCCCGGTCAACGACTTGACGCTACCGTATTGTGCTCCAGAGGCCCTGACAGGGATATTTGAGGCGGAAGGCGACACTTTCTCCGCCGCCGCAATCTTCTTCTCCCTTATCACGGGGAAGACACCCTGGCCATGCGAACTGGACGAGAGTGAATCCTTCACCCAGAAGAAGAAGATTGTCCGGCAGGCACGGCGGGAGCCCCTCGACCTCGAAGCCTTGTCCGGCAAGGACGTTCCGGCCGAGATCATCGACCTCATCGCGAAAGGTTTGGAGTTGGATAGCGAGAAACGGATCGGTCTTCCCGATCTGATACGGAGGCTTTATGGTGGAGACATTTCCCGGACTCAAGGAAGGGAGACGCAACAGGCGCAGGCCAGCATGGAACGGGACATGGATCCTCAGGCGGCAGCCACGTCAGCCAACGTGGAGATCAAGAAAGTCCAGGGGGGTGGATTCAGCGATGTGGCCGGGATGGAACGTCTGAAAGCCGAGCTTACCAACCGCGTCATCTGGATCCTGCGGGAGAAGGAGAAAGCTGAGAAATACCGGCTGACACCACCCAACGGAATGATCCTGTACGGTCCTCCCGGTTGTGGAAAAACATATTTCGCCGAGAAATTCGCAGAGGAGTCCCAGTTCAACTTCGTTCTCGTCAACGGTTCCGACCTGGGCAGCATCTACCTCCATGGCACACAGGGCAAGATCGCCAACCTCTTCAAGGAGGCGGAGAAGAACGCGCCGACCATCATCTGCTTCGACGAGTTCGACTCCTTCGTCCCCTCGAGAAGTTCGATGGCTGCAGAGCACCGTCCTGAGGAGGTCAACGAGTTCCTGGGGCAGCTGAACAACTGCTCAAAGAAAGGGATATTCGTGATCGGCACGACGAACCGCCTAGACCTTATCGATCCCGCGGTCCTTCGCAAAGGCAGGATGGACCTCCATGTCGAGATTCCGGCGCCGGATGAGAAGACCAGGGGCCTCATCTTCAGTCTTCATCTCAAAGACCGTCCCGTCTCTGATGACATCAACTGCGAGGAACTGGCCAAGATGACGGACCATTATGCGGCATCCGACATCGCATTCATCGTGAACGAGGCGGCGATGACCGCCGCGATGGCCGACGAGCCCATCTCCCAGAAGCACCTGGAGAATTCCATCAAAGCCAACAAGTCGTCCCTGGCCGGCAATGAGCCCGAAAGAAAGAAGATTGGCTTCTGATTCACTCCGAAAGCAAAAGGAAACAACACTTAATTCAAAGATATCATGAGCACCATCAAAGAACAGATCAAGGAATACCTTGCCGAAGAAGGACTGCGTCCGCAAGAGGAGGATTACGGCTTCTATTTCAGGTATCAGATGCTTACCTTCATCATCCACTGGGATGAAGAGGACGCCTTCTTCCTTAGGATTTCAATGCCAGCTATCTTCGCCTCCGATGAGAATAACAGAGGGGATGTACTGGAAGCTATCAACAAAGTCAACCTCGAGCGCAAGGTCATCAAATGCCTCCTTGTTGACAACGAGGTCTGGGTCGCTTCTGAGCAACTGCTCGACACCACCCCCCAGTACGCGGATATCATCCCCCGTACCCTGGATGCGCTCCTTGGAGCGAGGATGGGTTTTTATGAGCACCTGAGGAAGATGTAGTCACTGTATTATCCAGACTATCTATGCTCCAGTTACCCACCACCAGCATCGAAGCATGCCAGGAGATTCTAAAGAAGTCGAGTCTGTCACTTGAAGATAGGTTCAACTTGCAGAGGATGCCGTTTAAAAGTCTTGTCGGAGAGTATTCCGACCTCACATACGACGAAAAACGTGAAGTCAACAATCTCGAGGAGAGAAACCTTTATAAGGTCATCAATTCAACCGGAATGCTTCTGGGCATTTTCGGCGAAGATGTTCAACATCAGGTCATGAGTAGCCGTTTCATCAGTAAGTTGTATTCAATGAGCCGGGATTACGACGTGTCTGAAAAAGACTGGGAGCGCGCTCGATTCCGCATGGCGATCGGCCACATGCTTTCAGAATTCAACGATAACCCGAAGGCCTGGCCCGTATTCGACGGGAAGATTCCTTCTCGGCCGTTTAAATTCCGGCAGGTTACTGCCGAAACATGGTACAAGGACATTGTTTCTCTGCTGACTCTCGTAACCAGCGATGTTTTTGTCAAAAGCGGCGAAGAGGAAGCATTCTCTTTTTTATGTGGCGTAATCGCGCATCACTTGCACCAAACGCAACCAGACAGATATCCTATCGGTTCGTACGCCAATGAGAATGACGCCCTCCACGGCATCCTTGTTTCCTATATCAACAGGATGGGCGGCAATGCTTCGAAAATCATCCGATAGCCATTTAGAAAGAGCGCAGATGGACCTCCACCTGCGCTCTTCTTCTGTCTGAAGCAAACTCATTTCGCGGCTCCGATGG